>Ga0208282_10088_pt1 | contig 14936 bp, 15 predicted proteins | sample AntRauMetaVIRRA1_FD_184784 | JGI IMG/M metagenome (GOLD analysis project Ga0208282, IMG submission 184784) | Saline lake microbial communities from Rauer Lake, Antarctica, in enrichment culture - Antartic Rauer Lake 1 Metagenome VIRRA1 (SPAdes)... ...
GACCAGCAGCGCGGCCCTCCTCGCGGCCACTGGCCTCGATGCGTTCGATCACCACGGTCGTCCCGCCACCGCCGCCGTCGCGTTCGCGGGTGACTTCCGCAGCGGGGACGACCTCCTCGCCTTCGTGGATAATGGCACGCCCGGTCGATTCGACGTAGCCGCCAGTGTCGAGAAGCGGACCTCCTCCAAGGATCGGACCTCCTCCAAGGATCGGACCTCCTCCAAGGATCGGACCGCCACCACCCCCATCGCCGCCACCATCCTCATCGCCGCCACCATCCTCATCGCCGCCACCGCCGCCCCCTCCAGGTCGGCTGGGCCAATCGATGCCGTCTCCTAACGTTCCGTTAGCTGCTTTCTTGACGATTGTCGGCGGTTCTGGCCAGTCGATATTCACTTCCAGAGCCTTCGTGATCGCATCGGCGACAGCGCTGAAGGCATCACTGAAGAGCGATTTTCCAGTGCCCTCGAGCCAACTCGCGATCGATCCGAAGATGCCCTTGACGTCCCCGATGAGTGTCCCCTCTCCAGTACCAACCAGGTAATCAAGCGCTGTCTTGACACCGCCAATTAGGATCGATATCGCGGCCTTGATCGCCGCGAGCGCGTCGTTCTTCAAGAAGCTCGTGATTCGATTCCACGAGCGCTTGAGGTAGCCGACGATGAGATCCCAGGCCCCATCCCAGTCGCCGCGAATCAACGCCAGCACCACGCGGATCGTCGTCAGGACGGCATCCATCGCCTGGGTGACAATCAACTCAATCGCACCGTAGACCGCCTTGACGATCGTCATGATCTCGTCGCCCCACTTGTCCCATGCTAATTTCATCCTGTTCAGTATGGGTCGAACGACGTTCTTCCAGATGAAGTTCAGAAATCTCCTGATCGCATTGTAGACTGTCTTCCACGTCTTCTGCGCCTCAGAAACGAGCGCACTCCCATGCCGATCCCACAGCTGCATGATCGAGTTGAGTATCGGCTTTAAGAGGTTCTTCCAGACGAACGTGACATATTTCTTGATCGCAGTTTGGATCGTTTTGTAGGCCTTCGTGACAGCCGCGACAATCTCATCCCCATGGGAGTTCCACCATGCAGAGACGTTATCGAGGAAGACACCGATGATCTTCTGAAGACGCCCGACAACCCGCCTCGTGACATCACGAATCCCGAAGAGGTTCACCTTCCACGCGCCGGCGAGCAGCGCGATCGCGGCGATGGCGATCCCGATCGGGCCAGTCAGGACCGTCAGAGCTCCACCGACAGCGCCGAGGATCGCCGACATCCCGCCGAGGGCCGATACTGCGGAGGCGGCTGCAACTGCGAAGCCGCCGAGCGCAGTTGCCACGAGGCCAATTGTCCCGACCATTCCGTCCGATTTGTTGTTCCACTCGCTGAACGCCGAGATGGCACTGTTCACATGCCTAAGGAACTCCGAGGCGACGGGGAGAACGTTCTCCCCGATCTGGATAGCAACGTTCCGAAGCCGATTCTTCGTGACCTTCAATTGGCTGTTGAACGTGCTCGAGGCTGCGTCGTATTCCTCTTGGAGAGACGTCCCATCCTTCATCTGCTGGTTGGCCGTCTCCTGGGCCGACGCCAGCCCCTCCATGTTCTGCGAGAGCGCCGTGAGTGCCTGCTGGGAGGTCGTCGACAGCGACGAGCGGAGGGCATCGGAAGCGTCGCCGCCCTCGCCCATCGTCGTGGCCATCTCCTGGAAGAGTCCGGACGGATCCTCCTCTCGCATCCGTTCGAACTGCTCGACGTTCATCCCGAGGGCGCTCGCGAGATCCTTGACCTTCTTCGGGTCCTGGATCTCTTGAGCCATCCGACGAAGCCGTGTGCCGGCGCGTTCCGCCGACTCGCTGGCCTCGTTCATCGCGGCGTTGAGCGAGAAGATATCCTCGCTCGAGGCGCCCATCTGCGAGAGCGTCCCCGAACTCCGGAGTGCGGAATCTACGATCTCGCTCGAGGACGTCGCCATCGTGTTCGACAGCTCGTTGATGACGTTGCCCATATCGCCGACGCGCTCGATCGGGATGTCCATCAGCGTCGACAGTCTGGCGAAGGACTCGCCGGCCTGTTGAGTCGAGAGGTCTGTCGCGACGGACATCTTCGCGACCGTCTCGGTGAAGTTCTCGATGTTCTCGCTCCCTTCGATCCCGAACCGGCCAGCCTGTGCGGTGATGTTCGCGAGTTCCCTCTGGGCGACGGGCATCCGAGAGGCCATCTCCTGGATCGCATCGCCCATTTCGCGGGCGGTCTCCGGGTCGGTGACCTTCTCGACCTCGACCATCTGCTCTTCGAACGCAGCAGCGGCCGACGTTGCCTTTGCCAGCCCACCGACAGCGAGTGCCCCCAGCGCCGCCCCTGCAAGCCCGGCCACTTGCCGGACGTTGCCGAGTGCGTCGGTTGCGGTGTCGGTCGCCTCTCGTAGACTCGAGGCGTCGCCACCGATCGCTACCTGGACCTCCTCGGATGCTCCTGTGATTGCCATAGAACGTGGTGTGGGGCGGCTACTCGCCGCTGAAGTCGTCGTTTATCTCGTCGAGAAGTCGGTTCCGCTCTGCCTGCTGGCCAGCCTCCAGCTCCTGCTTTTGCGAGGCGACGTTCGGTGACGTCTGCCCGCGTTTCTGCTGGCGTTGTTCGTTACGGTAGTTGACGCCCTCAGCGAAGCGGCGGATCTCGCCAGCATGCAACTGTGGGATCGAGAGGTAGTCGTAGCCGCCTTTCTCGTGGAGTGCGACCTCAACCGCAGCCTGTTCGCTCAGGGACTGTCCTCGTCTTCGCCCGCGGCCTCGAGCGCCTTCTCCATCAGCTGGTCGCCCGCCCCGCCGACTGCCTCGAGAGCCGCCGCGTTCTCTCTCATCTGCTGCTGCTCCACCGCCGAGTGAGCTGTAAACCCCGACGAATTCTTCACCGCCTGGATCAACGCCGAGACGAGATAGTCCGGGACGTTCTCGAGGTCGCCCGAGGAGCCGACGCCTTCGGCGATGAACTCCTCGAAGAACTCTTCGACGCGCTCGTCATCGGCACGGTCGCTGTTGAGGACATCGTCGTAGCGCTCGGCAGCGCCACCAACCAGGGGTTTGACCTTGACTGCGAGGTCGGTTCCTGGGATCCGTTGCTTCTGCGGGACGAGCTCACCGTTGTCGTCACGACGAACGCCGAAGTCTTCCGGCGCCGCGATCTCGAGATCCTCATCCTCTCCGTCTGCGAATCGTGTTTCTCGTTCGGTCATTCGTTAGTTGGCCTCCAGTTCGATTGCGGGCTCGCCTGATGCTTCGAACGTCTCCGAGATGGCGGCGGTCGCCTGCCCGGATGCCTCACGCTCTCGCGAGCCGGGCGACTGAACGACCGTATTCTTGAAGCGCACGATGCCGCCGCTGAGTTCGTGCTCGATGTCGTGTTGGGCCTTCTGCAGTGACTCCATCATGGAGTCATGCGAGACAGTCGGGCCGGCGACGTCGGCGTCGACGGTGACCGTCCGGTTCGATTCGTCCACGGTGGGCGCTCGAGTCGAATGAAGCGACGCTGTCGAGAGGTCGTTTTCGACAGTCCACGAGCCCGAGTTGAGGCGGGGACGGACCGGGGAGCCAACGGGCCGCTCCACACGATCACCGACGAAGTGTTCGAAGGACGTCCCGATCGGATCAGCGTGGGAACCAGCGCCGAGTGCCGGAACGCCACGGTCGCCGTCGACGGGTTGGTCGTCGTCCGAGTACGTCAGTCCGCCGGCGAGCTCACAGATGGTTGTTCCGTTGCCGTCGGTGACCGTGATGTCGCCGGTTGGCTCATCGGAGAGCCAGATAGCATCGGGAGACGCAAATGACTCGGTTGTCGTGACCGCAGTCGTCCCGTCGAGCGAAATCGTCTCTGAGGTCGACGCGTCTTCGCTCTCGATCGTCACGTCCATCGTGTCGCTATCCTCGTCGGAGACGATCTCGAACGTCGATGCAGAGCTAAGCTGATGGATGGCGTAGCTCCGGACCTTTCGGGGCTGGAACCCGAGTTCCATCAGAATCGGCTGTTCGCTCGAGGGGTCCAGTGTCGGCTCTACGCTATTCACCTCGGCGCCACGGACGACCGAGTACATACGGATCCCAGCATCGTCGTTGCCGCCGGGGATCTCCGTGCGCTCGACCATCAGCAGCGAGCCGAGCAACTGGTTGAACTCGTCGCGGAGAATGCCGTATCCGCTGGGGTCGACCGGGTCTCCGTTCGTGTCGACCGGGAAGCGCTGGAGGTCGTAGCCAATGTCGGCGCTCGGCTCCTCCGTGCCGCGGTTGTGATCGACGGCGTCGGCGGTCCCGATCGCGTCTTGCCGGGCGTACGAGACACCCGATTCAGCGCTGAACGATCGGATGACGTCTGAAAAACGGTTCCACTCGATGTCGGTTGGGACGCTCATCGGGCCGTCGGGCTCGAGTGCCCATTCGTAGCGGCCGGGGAGAACGCCCGACTCTGGCGTGTCGTGTGCTTGTGCTTGAGACATGAGTTACTCCTTGGGTTGGATGGTTTCGTAGTGATCACACATCGCCGCCGCGACATTCTCTGGCACTTGCGCTGTCCCGGTGTCGTTAAACTCGACGGGATTGTCCATGATGTCGTCATTAAACAGGCGACGTGTGGCAGTGTTCGTATTGTAGATCCACATCGTCAGGGTGTCTCCGTGTGCTTCGTCCGGGCGATCACGTATCGCCGGTAGTGCGTCGGCGAGCGCTCCGTGTCGTTGTTCTCGACCGGTGGCTCGGCGTTGACCCACTCGTAGCCGTCCGGGACCGGCGGGCCCTCGTCCGACTCGTCGGCCCCGAAGAGGACGCGGTGGGTCTCTCGAGCGAGGGCGTTCGCGACGACGTCCGGATGCGCCCCTTCCGACTGGTAGATGTCCGCGTCGTGCGGCCCGCCCCAGCAGTCGATCTGGACGCTGGTGACGACGTCCTGGATGCCGCCCTTGCCGCCGGCGTCGATGCCGGTCATCTGCGTCTGGCCGCCGCCGGGGACGACGGGGTCCTCAGAGACGATCGCCACTTGCGGGTAGTCGTTCGCGCCGTCGTAGTCCGCGAACCGGACGCCCTCGACGGTCGTCGGATCCGCCGGGTCGCCGGCCTCGAAGGTGACCGGGATCTCGCTCTCGTCGAAGTGCGTCCGAAGGAACGCGACGAGGTCGGACTTGATGTCTCGTGCCATCGGTCAGTCCTCCACGACGGTCAGCACCGTCACGCCGCCGTCCTCTTCGTGCACGTCGAGTAGACGGTACTCCGCGCCGGTCGGGTGCTCGAGCAGCGTCGGGTAGCCGTCGGCGCTGCCAGCTGGGCGCAGCATCGTTTCGTCGTCGGGGACGGCGCGGATCTCGAGATTGGTCTCGACCTCCGTGCCAGACGAGTCGGTCGCGGTCTGTGGCCGCCCTCGACGCTCGAGGACGCCGACGATCGCGCCGTCGTCCGAGTATGAGGGTGTCGACCGTCCGCCGCCACCGCTGGCGTTCTGGAGCTGATACTCGCGGCCTTGGGACTGAATCAACCGGGCGATCGGGCCGTGCATATCAGCTCACCTTCTCGATTCGGATCGACGCGATTAGGTTGCCGGTGTCGCGGATGTCCTTTTGATCGGCGATCCGTTTCATCCGATCCTGGACGGCCAGTGCGGCACAGCGGATGATGTTCTCCTCGGTACTCAGCGGGATGCCTTGAGATGACGAGATCCGCCGAACCTCGGCCGCCGTATTTGCTTGGACGCGCTCCGCAGCTGGACGAGCGAACGGGCGGGCCTCCATCTTCGAGGTACCCAGTTCGTTGTAGATCGCGTACTCGACGGTCGGACCGGCGATGTAGGTCGTATCGCCGTCGAAGTCGGCTGTGATCTGGTCGAACATGTCGGTCACAGCATCGAGACCGGCCACCGACACGCCCCACTCGCTCATGAGTTACCCCCGCTCGAGGAGATGTGGCGGTCGGAGTCCCAGATCACCGAGCTCGACTGGCCGAACTCGTCGCCCGGATCGAGGTTCCGGACACGCTGCCGCAGGTTGTCGATCTCCGCGGTTTCGTACGTCCTGCTCGAGCGCCCGGAGGTGACCGACTCGGCCCGCCGGTCGAGACCCTCCGCGATCCGCAGCGCTGCGAGCGTCGCCTCGAAGTCCTGCCGGTGCTGGTCATCCTCGAACGTGATGTCGGTATTATCGTACTCGCGGTCGGTATCGCGCTCGACGCGACCGAGGATGCCCGTGCTGTCGGGGTTGTCTTGCTCGCCTTCGATGTCCGAATCGTCGAGGATCGTGTTGATCTCGACGCGGACGTCGTCCGCGCTGGTGCCGGCGCTCGTTGCCATCGTGGATTACTCTCTCCGTTCGGCGATCGCCTCGAGGACCCCGTCGCGCGAGGCCTCGTCTTCGAGCGCCTCCAGGTGATCGTCGTAGTCACCAGACTCGATGTCTGCGATGACGTCGTCCATCGGCGTCCGGTCGACGAACACCGCAGCATCGAACTGGTCGGCCTCGTCGCTCGATGTCTCGGGCCTGTGACCGCCTCGCTCGATATGGCGGTGCATCGCCAGCAGCTTCTTTGCGACGTCGGGATCCTCTACGAACACGTAGCCGTCCTCGTCGAACTCGAGCGGAGACCGATCCCCGAGGATCTGCGAGTTTCGGAGTTCGCCTGCCCCGCCGGACTCGTGTTTGAGGTAGGGCATGGGTGGTCACGTGTCGATCGCGATGTTCGCCGACGGCTGGGTAGCCGCGAAGCCGACCCGCTCGTCGATCTGCCAGACGGTGGACTCGATCGACTCGTCGTAGTAGCTCGAGACGTCGAGTGCGCGTCGAGTCGATTCCCAGCCGAAGTTCGTGGGGTCGACCAGGTAGGCCTCGCCCTCGGAGTAGTTGCCGGTGTTGTCGAGGAAGACCGGGACGTCGCCGGCGACGCCGAGGAACGCCTGCTGGCCGACGAGGTTGCCGCCGGGCAGGATCCCCATCTCGACGACGGAGTCGCCGAGTTCGGACGCCTGCGTGAACTTGTCCATGTTCAGCAGGGCGTTCATGTTCTGGCCGCCGGTGAGCAGCCGCAGCTCGCCCATGTCGAGCTCGTCCTGGAAGGCCCGCTGGCGGGCGAGGGTGATGTCCTCGTACTCGAAGACACCTGCCGTTTCGTTGCCGGCGTCGATCGGGCCGGCGCTGTTGGTGTTGTTCGAGAGGATGTTGTACGCGATCCCGTCGACGCGGGTCTCCTCGGCGCGGACCAGATCCTCCTCCTGGTCCATCGTGATGTCGATGACGTTGTCCTCGACGTCCTCGTTCGGGATGACGATCTCGAGTCCGTACTTCGTGTGGGCGACCTGAACCGTGTCGTAGTCCTTCGTCGCCCGCGGGAACTCGCTTCCCGGCGGGACTTCGGCGACGTCACCGTCGAAGTCGCCGTCGGAGATCGGGAACTCCACCGAGTTGGAGTCGTTGTTGGTGGCGTCGTAGTCCTTGAAGGCGGTACGACTCTGGTACTTCTTGTTGCGGATCTTTTCGACGATCGACCGGACGTCGTCGTCGCTGATGATGTCGGATGCTTTCTGAGCCATGTGTGATCAGGATGTGTCGGCAGGTAGTCGTCGGCGCGTTACAGCAGGACCCACGCGTAGCCAGCCGGTGCGTCCTGGTTGCGCCAGGAGCCGCCAGCGTCCGAGAGGGCGTGGGCGGGCCCGCCTGATACCGTCTCGAGTTCGCCGTCAGCGCCGGTGGTCCCGAAGTCGAGATCGTCGCCCTCGGAGACCGAGCCTTCGACGGCCGCCACGGTGGGGCCGCCGACGTGGACCGGCGCGATGCCGCTGTTCTCGGTAGGTCGGCCTCGAGCCCGCACACCGAGCAGATTCTCGGTATCGGTCCCGGGCTCGATCTCGCCGCCGGTGATGCCGACCGCGTCGCCGGCCTCGGTCGTGTCGCTCGCATCGGAGTAGCCGATGGTACTGGTACTGTCGCCGCCGTTCTGTCCGGGTTCGCTTGCCATTTAGAGCACCTCCAGTGCGCCGTCGTAGTCGTCGGCGTCCGCGAGCTCTGCCGCTTCGTCGCGGAGCGCCTCGACACGCTCGTCGGGCAGCGCGTTGCCGACCGACGAGAGCTTGGTGTCGATCTCCTCGATGCGCTCGATGTCCTCGTCCGTCGGGCCACTCGAGCCGCCCGAGCCGCCGGTCGGGCCGCTGCCCGACTCCGGCATCTGGGTGAGCGCCTCGACGTCGAGGTCGCCCTCGTCGGTCTCGAACTCCGCAGCCATCGCGTCGAAGCTCATCGCCTCGACGGTGGCGTCGCGAAGTCCCGTCTCCTCGGTGAGCGCCTCGGCCATCATGCCCTCCACGATGTCGACGCGCTCGCGCATCGCTTCGGCCGTCTCGGCGTCCATGACTTCGGGGTCGTCGACGCCGGAAGCCTCTTCGATGAGGTCTTCGTGTTCGTCTGCCTGTTCCTCGAGTTCGGTGAGTCGATCGCGCACCTCGGCCTCGACGACCGTCGGGTCGTCCTTCTGCCGAGCCGCTGCGACCAGCTCCTGCTCTTTGTCAGTTAGGTCCATGTTCAGTGAGTCGTCGTTGGCCGGGGTGCTCTGGCCGCCGTCCTCGTCGTTGTGGCCGTCATCGCCCGCCGGGTGATCGTTCGCCAGTGCTTCGACGTCGACGCCGTAGTGGCTCGAGAGTGCCTCGGCCATCTCGGAGCCGATGTCAGGCGACGGGCCGACGTTGATCTCGTTCGACGGGATCGCACCATCGGCGACGAGCGCCACGTCGCGAGCCCCCTCGACGTCGACAGGCTCGTAGATCGCGTTCGGATCTTCTTCGCCGTCGCCCTCGACGAGCTCGACATCACGGATAACGACCGGTGAAATCTGGGCGAGTCCCGTCTCGACGACGTCCTCGGCTTCCCAGTCCGCGAGGAACCCCTCGAAAAGCAGGCCGACCTCTTCGTCGAACGTCGTCGCCGTGATCTCGCCGACCTTCTCGTCCATCGAGACGGCGCCGGTGAGTTGCGGCCCCGAATCGGTCACCGTGACGCCGACGTGTTGCTCGGGATCGAGGCTATCGGCGAGGGTGAACGGCTTCCCCTCGAAGATGCCGTCGTCAGCCATCTGTTTGAGGATGTCCGCCGGCCAGCGCGTGCGCTTCTTGGAGAGCCCTTTCGTGACGTCGTCGGGCCCGAAGAGCACGCCATGTACCGGAAGCTGGTTGTCGGTCGGTTCGGCTGCGACGGCAGCGACGCCCGCGCCGTCGCTCAAGATCTCGTAGGTCATGATGTGGGTGTGAAAAGTCCATGCCGGGAGGGCCTCGCCCCGGCGGGGTCATCGGTAGTCGGTCAGTCTCCTGTCCAGACCGTGTGGGTGCATCTACAGTTCGGGTGCTGCGGCAGGTTGCCGTAGGCTTCCGACGCCTCGTAGGGAGCTCCGGCAGCGTAGGCCTGGCACTGCGGGCAGGCGTCGTTCGCCAGCAGGACGTCGACTTTCTTGACGCCGGCTCGCTCCCACTCCTTGAGCCGTCCCCAGTTGTGGGAGTTCATCAGCTCCGTCCGGGAGATCATCGTCGCCCGGTTCATCGCCGCTCGAGGTGTGCCGTCCTCGACCTTCCCGAGGACATCCGAGACGCCGCGGGCGACCTCGCGCGGTCCGTCACCGCTCGCGAGGCCGTCGGTCAGCTCTCGGCGGACGTCCCTCGCGATGTCATCGGTCAGCCCACGGAGTTCCTCGAGGTTCCGTGAGTAGAGCTGCTCGAGTTGTTCCTGGTGGACGGGCATTCGCATCGACGCGCCGGCCGCCGCCTCACCGCTGCCGACGTTTAGTGCCCCGAGCTCACGTTGGGCGTCCTCGAGGCCCTTAAGGTAGGACCGTTCGATGTACTGGTTCTCGCCGCCGTACTCGGTGAGGACCTCATTCTCAAGTTGCTTCTCGAGCCAGCGCTGCGCCGCGTCGACCTTCTGCGGGTCAGTAGTGAACTCGAACTGCCGCGTCGTGGGCGCGTCGACGAGCGCCTCAGTCTGCAGTCCGAGTGCGTCGTTCTCAACGATCCCCGTTCGGAGCGCCGAGCGGATGTCTGCCAGCCGCCCCCGGAGCTTCTGGGCGTAGCGCTGCCGGATGGACTTCGTCCGAGACGGTTCGTCCCGGTTCCGGGCCCGCTCGAGGTAGCGCTCGTGGGCCGACGTCTGCTCTGGGACGCCGGCGTCGGCGCTGGCGGCGGCACTCATCAGTCGTCAGCCTCCTCGGCGGCCTCGCCGGGCGTGGCGTCGACCATATCCTGGATGTCCGGGGCCGACTCGTCGACATCGATCTCGCCGTCGACGAAGACCTCCTCGGGAAGATCCATCGTCTTCTGCAGGAACTTCTCGAGGTCCAGGACGGCGTCGATCGGGACGTTTCCGAGTCCCTCGTTGAGCGCCGTCATGAACTGTTCCATCTTCTCGATCTCGGCGTCGTCCAGCGTCGCGATCGGGTTGTCGCTCTCCTTCGGCGCGATCTTCATCTCGAGGCCGGACGGCTCCAGCTTGGGATGGCGCTCGGCGACCGCGCGGAACGCTTGGGTCCAGTCGCGCTCGGCGTCGCGACGCTCCTCGATGATCGTGTCCTGATAGGAGCTCTCCTGTCGATCCGAGACGTGGTTCGCGATCGACTCTCCGAACGCAGTGGTGTACTTCGGCGCTGGCAGCGGCGCGAGGATATCCGCGACGTAGTGCTCGAGCGGGCCGTCGAGCTCCGGGATCGTCGGTTCCCACTGGTCGGGAGTGATCGAGCCGTCGTGGCCGATGATCCCGCCGGCCTCGAGCGCGTCGACGTTGTTGACCCACTCGTCTTGCTCGTCCTGGTCCCACGTCTCGACGATCGCCTCGTTGCTCCCGGGGAGCTCCGTGACCTCGGTGTCGAACTCCACGAGCCAGACGCCGTAGGCCGTTTTCTTGATCGCGACGGCCCGGTCGCGCTTGATATCGCGGTACTCCTCGGCGTCGTCGCTGCAGGCTTCGATCGCCGACGTCCCGAAGATGCCCTCCTCGGTCGCGTCGTCGCCACCGATGTCCGGATCGAGCGTCCGCTTCAGGACGTCGTTCTGGGAGAGGTAGACCTCGTCCTCGTCCATTCCGTCGTTGCGCTGGCCGACGATCGACTGATCGTCGAACTGGACGTAGGCGGCAGCCTCGTCACGCTTGGTGACCTCGTCCTCTTCGGCCGTCTCCGTGTCCTCGGGATCCAGCAGGATGTTCTGGTTCGCGTAAGTGCGTGCGCTGACGGTCTCCGGGCGGATGTGTTTGAACCCGGTGATCCGCGCGTCTTTCTCATCGATCTTGTCCTCGGCCTTGAGGTACTCGTTGAGCGTCGTTCCCTTCGTCCACTTCTGGAGGATGTCGACCTTCAGATACGGATAGAACGGCTGTTGCTTCTCGCCGGCGATGACTGCGCAGTTCTCGAGGAAGCCCCCTTCGGGAGCGAAGTCCGGTACCTCGCCGTCCTCGGGGGCTTCGCCCATGAAGTAGGCCTGCGTGGTGTCGTCGTCGGCCTCGATCCGAACGCCCGGCTTGACGACGTCGCGAGTGAACTGGTTGAGGTTCGCGCGGATGATCCCGATCCCGCGGTACAGCTGGTGGTACTCGTCGATGTCCTCGGGCGGGTTGAGGTCGTCGACGTCGCCGCTCTCGATGAAGATTCTCGAGTTGCGGGTGACCGTCTCGACGGTCTGGGACAGCCGTTGCGTGAGGGCTTCGATGCGGCCACGGATCGGTCGCGAGGATGGTGTCGTAGACATGATTATCGAATGGTGTTCTGGCTGGGCATCGAGCCCGACTTAAAGTGGACCTGAACCGTGTCCTCCACAGGACGTAGCCCTTCAGCAGCCCAGACGGCCATCATCGCAGCATCGAGCATGTCCGGCGAGTGACCGAGGCGCTCCTCGATGACGCTCTTCGAGTTCACGGTCACGACCTCGGCGCCGTGCTCGCCCCGACTGTTGAGCGTCTTCGTGTCGTTCTCGATGGTCCGGCCGCCGATGACCAGCTGGTCGCGAAGGTCGCGGTCCGCGTACTGGACGTCCTCGAGGACGTCGCCGAGCGCGGCGAGCGCCTCCGCCCGCTGGTCCTCGTAGTTGATCTGGCCGTAGGAGTTGCCGTCGGCGGTGCCCTCGGTGAGCGGCTTCTTGCCCGAGCCGAACCGGTAGACGTCGGGCCAGCGGTCGTCGAGGTAGCCCGCCAGGCCGGAGCCCTCGCCGACGGCGTCGACGGCGACCGGGTGGCGGCGATCGCCACCGAGCCGGGAGTCGTCCATGATCTCCTGCTCCTGCTCGGGGTAGTCCGTGTTCTGGGCCGTGTACCGGACCGTGAACACGCCGGGCGACCAGTACGTGATCAGCACGGTCTCGTCCGAGCCCGGGCCGGCGACGTCGATCCCGGTGCCCAGCGGCTTCCGGGGCTCGACGGTGAGCGGATCCGTGTAGGCCTCTTTCGCCGTCCCGGCGCCGTACGGCCGATGGACGGACGCGCCCTCGGGCGGCATGATGCCGGCGCGGCGCCGGTACCAGCGCTTCGAGAGGTTCGCCCGGAAGTCGGGGTTGTCCTGGAGGTCGTCGTCGCGCTCGAAGACGAGGTCGCCGTCCTCGTCGAGCTTCGGCGCCGAGACCCGCAGCGCCGTCTCGATGCCGGGCCAGGGCGTGTTGTTGTGCTCGACCCAGTCGTCCTCGAGCTTGCTGATGCCCGCGATGCCGTCGATCTTCGGCGCGTCGATGTTCCCGAGCTCGGCCTGGACGTTGTGGGCGTCGAACGTCGAGAAGCGGATGACCTCCCAGTTCGGGTGGTCGTCCATCAGCGGGTAGATCGAGTTCGTCTCGTCCTCGGGCGGGTTCGCGATGAGGATGAGGCGGTCCCGATCGTCGGTCGCGAGTGACCGCATCGCCTCGATGACGTCCTCGTCGACGGCGGGCTTGTCAGCCTCCTCGATCATCGAGAGCGTGAAGGCGTTGTGGACACCCTCGAGCTCGCCGGCGTCCCTGGGGGAGGAGGCCTCGAAGAAGTGCTCGGGCTCGCCGTCGATCTCGATGCGCTCGGGCCGGCTCTTGTACTCGCCGGGGAGCGGGATCCGGGCGTCGCCGTGGAGGCTCTCGACGGGCTTGCAGTACGTCCGCTTCATCTTCCGCTCGGTCCCCGACGTCGCGAACGCCGCGGCGGGGAACCGGCAGAAGAGCCAGACGATGGTGATGGCCGCCAGGATGTAGCTCTTCCCGAGGGAGTTCGCGGAGACGACGAGCAGCTGCTTGTTCGCGGCGACGGCACGGCAGATCCGGCGCTGCGCCTCGCCGACCCGGATGCCGAGGTAGTCCTCGATGGCGTCCTCGATCCAGGTCTCGTCGCCGGCGTCGGCCCGCTGCGCGTAGTGGGCGGGGGGCTTCGGCGCGTCGACGTCGTCGGGCCCGCCGGCGCCGCGAACGCCGGGGGCGGAGTTACTCCTCGACATCGTCGTCGTCGTCACCTCCGTGGTAGTCCTTCAGGTTCGACATGAACTGGTCCTCGAGGCTGACGTTCGCCTCGAGGCGGTCGGGCTCGCGCTCGACGTGGCCGCGGTCGGCCAGCCAGTCGTTCCAGTCGGCGACGGTCCTCGCCGCCTTCCGGTACTCGTCGTTGTCCATCAGTTCCTGGACCGCCGTCTGGAAGACTGTCGAGGTGATCGCGTCGACGGCAGGCTCGTCGATCTGCTCGACGATGAACTCCTGGAGGCGGGACTTGTCCTGGGAGATCTGGCTCTTCGAGACGTCGTAGCGGTCGGCTAAACGAGTCGGACTGATTGAGTCCGGGTGGCCAGCCTTCTCGATGAGCTGTAGGATCTCCGCCCGCCGCTCCGTCCAGTGGTATTCGGACGGCGGCTTGTCGTCGGGGATTTCGACAGCTTCGTAGTTTACGTCGCTCATGTTCAGTTGTGTTCAGCCTCAACAGTCGCAATACACAGGCAGTCAGTCGGCGTTGACCGTCGCCTCGAGCTGGCGCTCGGCCTCGGCGACCCGGCGCTCGATGACCTGCCGGTAGGTCTCCTCGTCGAGCTCGAAGCCGACGCAGTCGCGCTCGTTCCGGATGGCGGCGACCGCCGTCGAGCCCGAGCCGAGGAACGGGTCCAGGACGACGTCCTCCCGGGCGGACGACTGCTCGAGCAGCGTCTCCAGGAGGCCGACCGGCTTCTCGGTCGGGTGCTCGTTGTCCTGCGAGGAGTGCTTGTGGAGGATGATGTCCGAGATCGTCCGGTCGAGCGGCCGCGCCTCGGAGGTGTCGTGGACGGCGTAGAGGATGAACTCGTGCTGGTAGCCGTACCGGACGTTCCCGCTCCCGAACGCCGTCTGGTTGTTCGGCGTCGACTTCAGCCAGACGACGCAGTTCACGACCTCGAACCCGACCTCCTCGAGGACGTCCCGGAAGTCGTCGTACGTCTTCCAGGAGGCGAAGGCGTAGAGGTGGCCGTCCTCGGCGAGCACCCGCTTGAATTCGGGGACGACCGCGCGCCAGAGGTCGACCGCCTCCTCGTAGCCGTCGTTATCGAGGTCGCCCTCGTGGTCGACGTCGGTGGCGCCGAGCGTCTGCGTCAGGTCGACGTCGACGCCGTAGGGCGGGTCGGTCAGCACCAGGTCGACGGCGTCGTCGTCGACGCGCTCCCGGATGCCCTCGACCGCGTCCTCGTAGTGGATGGTCGTCGACGGCTCGTACTCGTACGCCGGCGACGTCGAGTTGTCGACGCGGATCTCCGCGAGCAGCTCGTCGAGGTCCTCGTCGGTCGCGTCAACGAGGTCCTGGACGTCGTCCGACCGACCCTCGTGCAGGAGGTAGTCGTACTCGAGGGCGTCCCGGGTCGAGTCGTGCTCGCCGGAGATCTTGTTGAGCTCCTGGCGCCAGAGGCGGCGCTGGGCATCGTCCTCGAAGTCGTACAGCTTCACGGGGACCTCGTCGAGGCCGACCTCCTGGGCCG
>Ga0208282_10091_pt1 | contig 14409 bp, 25 predicted proteins | sample AntRauMetaVIRRA1_FD_184784 | JGI IMG/M metagenome (GOLD analysis project Ga0208282, IMG submission 184784) | Saline lake microbial communities from Rauer Lake, Antarctica, in enrichment culture - Antartic Rauer Lake 1 Metagenome VIRRA1 (SPAdes)... ...
CAATCGACCGTAGGAGGGGAGCTAATGATGTTGCATACAGTGAATCAGATAAAGATGTATTTGACTGGTTATATGGTGTATATTCACAAGGTAGAACTAGTTTATACGGTGATGATTTTGACTACGCTATAACAATTTCTATTCGAAATAAAAAAGATTTTGTAGAATATGCTGTTTTATCTGATGATTACGATTATACAGTTAAAAATCACACCATAGAAAATAAAAATATAATATATAGATTATTATCATACATAAAATAAATTTAATTTATAAATATTAGAAACAGTTTTAACACTATGTTTATAATTATGTTATATGTCTCAGACAGTAGATTTAAATTCTACACCTAATAAAATAATGGATGGTGTATCTATAAATGATATAACATCAAAATCACAACTTGTAGGCATAGGAACAGACAGAGATGTGTATAAAATTAACAATAATACAGTTATAAAAATTTCAAAGAGACCTAACGATAATATAAATCAGACATCCAGAGAAATTGATTTCTATAACAATGTTAAAAAAAGTGGCGCTTCGGAAAAATTTGCAAAAATAACAGAGTATAAATATGGGACATACATATGTCAGGAATATTTAAATACAAATAAGCATATAAGTTCTAAAGATATTGAAAAGTGGAAATCAGAAGTTATCTCTCATGGAATAACAGTATATGATGATAGAAAAGTGAATTTTGGATATCGGGGAGATAATCTTGTTATGCTTGATTATGCAGGATGTTTCTTCAATTAGATAGAAATACATTTATATGCAGAATAATAAGTATTATGAAATGATAAAAAAAGAAATTTCGTGTTGATAGTCACTCACCTGAAGAAAATATTATTTGTCTAACATTATTAGAAGGTGAGAAAAAAGGATTGGATTTTGGTTTTCCTACATCGAATCCAGAATATAGCGAAGTGTTAGAATCACAAATATCTGACTTAGAGAAAGGTGATGAAATTAATACTATAATAAAGAGTATGAATAAACAGAACACATCGTGGAGATTTATTGAAATTAATATATTATCAAAATAATAATAATAATATTCATATAAAATTTATATACAATACTTCGAAACTATTCCTATCATATTATGACACCCACTTATCTGCAAGGTGGTTCTCAATCTCAACCCGTGTCGTATTATCATGCCGTGTTTGGTAAATCAAAATTTCACCCACAAGACCGTTATAGTATGCCCCGCTTCCACCAAGATTTCCACCAACTCTAAATGGATTTTCTGGGTCTCCAGAAGGGTAAGAAAAACTTTCATCATCTGAACCAATTAGTGATGAATTACGGTGGGCATCATGGTTAGGAGATATAGATGATTTGTGTCGAGTTGTATAAATCCCCACACCATCTGGGAATTCATTATCAGCCAAAATACTCTGTTTTACACCACTACCATCACCGGGTGCGAATCCTGCACGGAACATATTTGTGGAAGACTGTGAATTACGGTTATCTCTTCCAATTGAATATCCTTTTTGTGATGAATTCAGTGCAGAAGTACCAGCTAACGACCAAAAATCATTGTTCATACTTACAGCAGAAGTGACAATGTAGATGCTGAATGGTGAACCGTCACTCAAAAATTGCCAGTCAGATGCAGTGGCTGATGTAACCGCATCATTTACCCCGTTAAAATCACCAGCTTGAAGACCGTTGATAGTAGCACCAACACCCGAATAATTGCCTTGTATAAGGTCTAAATCGTTACCAGCCCGGTCAGTGATTGGTATATTACCATCCTCCTCAGAAAAATCATACTGTGCTATCAAGTTTTCGGGGTCAGGTACATCATATACATCAACAACTAAATCTTCAGATTCACCCTCAATTTTTAAAGTGTATGTTTTACCACCAGCATCACTTGGTGGAGACCAAAAGAATTTTTTTGCATCTTGTAAGCCACTATTACTTGTTTGGTCATTTCCATTATTTAAAACCGTCAATATTTTTTCTAATTCACGAGTATTATCTGAAACACTGTATGTTAATTCTAAAGTGTCATAAGTATTCATGGATATATTCGGCATTACATTATAGTAGATATCAAATCATAAATATTTATCCTATTTATATAAATTACGATTAGTATCAAATAATCTCACTTACAGTGTTGTTAGTGGGATTATTGGACCGGACGTATGACTAAACGTTGTTTTACGTTGTTTTAGAAATAGACTCAAGTCTAACGAACCTAGTCAATACAATTAAACTTTACAAAAACGTAAAGTCAACTTGTATAACTTGGGTAATTTGGCTTGTTTTTGCCCTACTTTGGGACCTCGGTAACAGAACCCCACTAACAACACTGTTAGTGAGATTCGGTTGTATTTGTGTGAAAGAATTTAGAATACAAAAATGTTTTGGTTAAATAAATTAAGCTGTAACATACGGTTTTAATTCAATATCCGTAATACTTGTAGCAAATTCATTTGCATACATTATGGCTTCCCTAAAATTCCGATTACATATTGATTTTTTGTATTCTTTTTGTTTAAGATTTTTTTCGCTTGTAGCTATATTTACAAACCATTGCCATTCTTCGTCTTTTGTCCATTCGTATGTTGATTTATTTTTTATTTCACCACAGATTTTAATGTGTATGCCATCTCTACCATCATCGAAATGCCAAATAAATTCATTTGCCATTGTCGGGTTTTTCATAATTTTTATTCTATCTGGAATACGTCGTATTTCATCTGGAGGCGTATCTAATACTTTCGGAGGTTTTCTCATATTTTAGCTAATGACATTTATCCTTATAAATTTTCTGTTTTGTATAATTATAACATTATATATTATATTAATATTTTTAAAATATATAATGACGTAATATATTGTTAATCTAAATTCAGTTACAAATATATAATAATCAATATAGATTAGATATATAACAATGTAGAATAAATATATAATATGATACAGAATAACGCTAATAAATACGGTGTAAGTCCTGTAATTGGTGTTATTTTACTTGTTGCTGTTTTTACTGGTGTTGTAGCATTGTTGAGCTTTAATATATTCGCATCTGATGTGGGTGTTGTTAAAGAATCATTTGATGCAGAAGTTGGGTTTGAACCCTACAATACAGGTGTAAATGTTTCCGTTTGGCAAAATGAAAATATACAAAGATTAATTGTCCGGCATGAAAGTGGACAAGAACAAATAATTGACCCGAATACATATAGTACAACGACGATAGATTTTGGACCCGGAAATTATTATTTAATCGGTGAAAATAATCAAGATAAAAAAAGATTATTATCTAAAAAACGAATTGAATATGAAATATTACGGATTAATGCACCGGATGCTGTATCAACGAATGAAGATATACAATATAGTATAGATACCAACTTTGATTCTAATAATATCACATCTTATAATTGGAATTTCGGAGATGGAAATAGTTCTATAGAATCTAATATAGAATATAACTATAGTAGTGAAAATACATATACAACAAACATAACGATTTCACTAAATAGTGGTGAAGAAGTAAGTAAGGAAAAAGATATTATTGTAGACTCTGCACTCCCTAATCCTGAAGCACCAAATAATAAACAAACGGTTTTATCAAATATGGATGGTGACGGTTCAGAAAGTAATCCATATATAATAAGAGATGACCATGAATTACAATCGGTCACAGAACAATTAGATGCAAATTATAAGTTAGGGCGAGATATTAATGCTTCAAAAACTGTTCAATGGTATAATGGAGATGGTTTTGAACCATTAGGTAATGATAGTACGGCATTCACAGGAAGTTTAAATGGTTCTGGATATATCATTGAGGGGATTAGCATAAACAGACCATCAACTTCATTTATTGGGTTGTTTGGTAAAACAAATTCATCTAATATTTCAAATGTAGGTATTGAGAATATAGACGTTACAGGACAAAGTGAAGTTGGTGGATTAGTTGGAAATAGTATAAATAGTGATATTAATAATTCGTATTCTCAAGGTATGTTATTTGGAGAAGGTAGTTTCAGAGCAGGGGGTCTAGTAGGTTATAATAAAGATAATAGTAATATATCTTATTCATATTCGAATACAAAGGTTCAAAGTGATGGGAATAATGTAGGAGGTCTTGCTGGGAAAAATGAAAATAGTACAATTATTAAATCCTATTCTATTGGAGATGTAAATGGGAGTAATAATAATCTTGGTGGATTAGTTGGTGCAAATATTATTGGCGGTGAAATTACGCAGTCTTATGCTCAAGGAAATATCACCGGTTCAGATAATATATATGTTGGTGGTGTTGTTGGATATAATAAAGAAGGAACCATAGATAGAGTATATGGAACGGGAACAATTAATTCTGGTGGGATAATTGGAGGATTAATCGGAAGTAATGAAGATACCTTAATATATTCATATTGGGATACAGAATCGACAAATCAATCCTCAGGTATAGGTAATGATACAGGAATTACAACCAATATTAACGGGCTAATTACTAATGAGATGCAAGGTTCAAATGCTGAATCAAACATGGATGCATTTGACTTTACAAATACATGGACAACAATCACAGAGGATTATCCTGAACATCAAGCATAAATTATATCTAATCTAATTCTAAATTGAAATTTGTATATTCTGCATCGTTATTATAAAATTCATCTTTTGATATACTCCATTGGTATGTATTATGAACACCATTATTGGGTGTATGTGTTTCATTTCTCAATCTACCATCAAACGACCCTCCAAACTCACGCATATATTTCTCAACAGATTTAATACTTGTTATATTTTTAGATACAACACGAACTTCAATTATATCCAATCCTAAGTGTTCAAATGCAATATAAATTAATGATTCTGCTCTCGCCTGTGACAAATCTATACCTCGATAATCTTTATCTATCCAGATTCCCAAACTAGCTTTTTTTAAACGAAAATTTACATGCTCAAAGAAAACCCATACCTACGCATTCTTTAGTATCTGGTAAAAATAAAACATAAAATGCATCTGTTCTGTTTTCCCATAATTCATCAGAATAATCATACCAGTCAAGAACAGAGTCATAAGTAGTATTAAATTCCATATTAGTAGTAAAATATTTTGAATAACCTTCATTTTTATTCCGCAATTTTTTAATTTTTGAGGTGATAAAGTTTCTTCTGTTAATCTTTTTAAATATAATTTATCTGTGGTAAAGGAGAATACCACGGAGCTTGTAGATGAATCCCAACAGTAATCGAAATATTTAATATTATACGGTAATACGTATCATATACAGTTGGAATGTGTTTGAACCTCTGAAAACGAATACGATGACCTCCCGAACAAAGCTTCACAAGCTGGTTCATAGTAGAGCTAAAATATTCAAGTAAGAATATTCTGACACTCTAGGGTAGGGATTACCTGTCTTAATCCATTCTGGAAATGGAGATTCAGATGTTATACTTTCGTCATAATCTATTTCATTTATATATGTAAATTTTTCCATGTTATTATTAATATATTCTCCGTTAAATACTTATGCTTAATAGTAGAATATATATTATGTCAAATATCTTATTTGGACCGATTGGACCAGAAATATTAATCATAATACTTGTACTCTTATTATTATTTGGTGCTTCTCGGCTCCCCAAGTTATTCAATAATATAGGAAAGTCTATAACAGCTTTTAATGAAGGACGAAAAGAATTAGAAAATGATAAAAAAGATTAAAAAATAATATCACAAAATATATGGGGTATATGATATATATTTTATATATGGATAAAAGACAATATACATTAACAGAAGTTATTGATAAGCAAAGAGCAGCTAAGTTGGGTAAAGAAAAGGTATATCTTGGACCTCAATCATCAATATCCTGTGGAAGTTGTAATTACCCAATGAAACGAATGGGTGTTACAACATCAAAATCTAGTATAGATGACGTTAAAAGACATACACATCAGTTTAGTTGTAAACGCTCGAATTGTGATAAACCAGAAGCAGCAAAGGTTGATGTTGAACAAGAATTAATTGTAGGTGAAGATGAAAAAGGATTCGAAACCGAAACGGTTGGAGATATAATAGATATAACCGTTAAATATCATAGAAATCATAACCCTACAGTCGTATCAGAATACGACTTTACAATGGAATCATAATTTATAATATCGTTTTCATATATACGTCAAATTATTTAAATACTTAGAAGTATATTATTGTAATATGTTATTTGAAAAAATATATTCTAAACCTGTTAATAATCCTCAACATGTGGAACAACCGTGGTATGTGAATTGGTCTGAAGGAAATTTATATGCATTACTCCTCAATATATTCGTTGATACGTTATTTATTTCTAGCATATTAGGGTTAATAGCTGTAATTTTTGTACCGCAGATATTTAATGCAGATATATTTCTACTAAGCATGATATTTACTTCCATACCTTTGATGTCAATATCTTCTTTATATTATAAATATATATATCACTATGAAAGTTCATTAAGTACATATAGTGTTAAACCGTCATTAATGTTTATAATACTATATGAGTTTTGTATTATATTTATGTTTTCTTTGTTAATATAATTTAATTTAGTTATAAATCTGATAAAATATTATTAATTCTAGATATTGCTCTAGATTTATTAGATATTTTATACATACTTTCATAATATTGCTTTTTTGTTACCGTAAATTCTATTGCATCTTCTTTATTTGATGAATCCGTTATATTATGAGAATTTAAATTTAGTCCTGTTGGACATCCACCTAATTCTCTCATATATTTCCAAACAGATTTAATAGAATTTTCATTCTCTAAAATAACCGTTACTTTGACAGAGTCTAAATCTAATACTTCAAATAAGATTGATGTGAAAGCAACACCTCTTTCTTTGGCATATTCTTGACCCCAGTGTTTTTGTTTTAACCAAATATAGTATTCTGCAGATTTTTTATCCCAATCAATAGTACATCCCATGAAACCGATTAATATATTTGTTTCTTTTATTCTAAGAGTATACCTACAGGATGTGTTATCATTATAATTACTTTGGCACACTTTTTTTAATTTAATAATATCTTGTAGTGATTCAACATCTACTTTAGGAACATATTTCGTTGATTTATCACATTGACTATTATACAAATCATATAGTTTATTCACATTACATTTCCATATAGGTTCCATTATTAGTCTGTTTGTTTGTATTTTTGTAGGTAATAATTTATCTTGGATATAGTTTGATTTAACGGTTATATTTTTTGATTCTAATAGTGGAATACTATATTTATATGACATATTCTATAATATATTTATATTGTCTAAATTCTTGCGGTGATTTTGTTTAAATATTTTATAATGTTATTATAGATTTATATAAACTTATATATTAAAATTTTTTACTCAGTATACCGGTAAATATATAATGTATATAAGACAAATTTATTGTATGAGTAATAATAACATACTATCTCAAAAAACAGAAGATATACTTTCTAATTCTAGTATATTAGATTTTCCAGATGATTTTGAGCATATGTATAATATTGAATTATGTATTAATAAATTAGACAGCATTGAAATTTGCGTAGATTATAACTGTGAATACGGTGAAACACATATAAAAAAATTTGCAATAAGAACTGTTGAAGATGAAAATATTATATTAAGACCTAAACAAATGATTGGTAATAATCATATATTACTTTTAGAAAATAATGGACCTTTTATTGTACAGAGATAGTACAAACGATACCGAAAATTTAAGTAGATTAAAATAAATTATTATACCGTGGATGATTTAAAATTACGTAAAGAAGATGCAGAAGAACTACATATATTACTAAATAAACTTAATTCTGAAATGTCTGAAAGACTTGAAAATGGTAATTATGATGGTGAATTATATACCATTATTGTTAGAAGAAAGTATGAGCGATATCTTGAAAAAGTATATGGTGTAGAAATATGATTGAAAAATTAAAATCATACGTAAATTATGAATTTATAATATTATTATCTATCTTATTACTCGGTCTATTCATAAATTATGTATTTTTATTACTTTATTTTGCTTATTTTGTAATTATTTCACTAATTGATATTTATAATGTATATAAAATAGCGTGGAACAACCCAAATGACCATCATAAACCCTTATCAAATAATCGAGGATTTGGAATTATACTTATTGGGTTTTTATTTGGTAGTTCTATTTGGTTTTATCTAGATTCTATAGATTATTTTAACTCTATATTTCAAGAAATTATCGGCGGATTTTTACTTTGTATATTTATACCTTCACTAATTTCATCTTTCGTACTAGTATATAGTATTGAATTTATTCAAAGATATCGTAAAAATAAATCCTAAATCAAATATATAATTGATTTTACATAACAATTATATAATACTTTTTACCTATATTATATATGAAAAGTAAAAAATATATATTAAAAATGTAATTATATTACTAATAAGTTTTATTATGTCTACCGGAACAGCGTTAGCTTATCATGGTGGACATGGTGATGGAGGAGGAACTGGTCCAATTCAATATGCACTTATCGGTATAAGTTTAAGTATAATATCTTTGTATGTATATTTTAAATTTTATAGATAGTAAAATATACAGTGTAAAATATGGTAATATTAATTTATCTAAATTTGAGGGTAAGACCCCTTCCTCAAGGAACGAACCGTGCAAGCGGTGAGTGAGTAGGGCGCAGGGTAGTTCACTTATATCCTAAAGCTTCAAGTTGTGAGTCTCGGTCTAAATTAGTTCTATTATCTATATCATATTCTTTTGGTGTATAATTATTTTTATTTTCAGCACTGGTACTTACCCATGGAACATTTCTTAATACCGGTATTTGTAATTTTCTTGGATGTCCGTATATACCCCATTCACCTACGGCGTTCCCATGGTCTGCAGAAATTATAACACGTTCAGCATCTATATTATCTAATAACTTTTCAACGGAGTCTAATGCAACATGAAGCGTATCTTTATATGCGGTCCATAATTCATCACGAGACACTTTACCTTGAGAAAGTAATTCCCACGGAGTTTGTTGATGGATAGTATCTTGCGTATTCGCAAAATTATCAATATCAATATGATACCCTAGATTTTTATCACTTATGAATGGGGCATGTGGTTGCATATAGTGTACAATCATTTGGTCTGGTTTTTTATCTCTATAATTAGATATTGCTCTATCCGTCATAATATCTGGTGGGAGATATCCTGAATCATTATCCCAACCATATTTCCATACTTCATCTAACAATTGAAATTCATCTCCATCAAATATATCATTTGTGAATGGATTCCCTGATATATGAACTAAATTATTCATTTTTTCACTATGTTCTTGAGCTTTTAATCCTGTGAAATTATTTTTTAACCATCCCTCAGAATAACTGTCTGCAGACCAAATAGTATTATGTGGTGGCGTTTCTATAAAATCATATTCTTCTGCTACTTCTTCAAGCAAATCTACGCGACAAGCATCAAGAATAATTAGCACGTCCCATTCTTTATCTAAAACGTATTCTGATTCGTTTCCCATAATGGTTCCAAACTGTCGTAATAAACTTTCATATAAATAGGATTTCCCGTCCGTATATATTCCTGAAAATCCTCTTGATTCATATATATCTTTTGAAAATTTATAATAATCACTCAGTGTGTACATATAGTACAAATAAGGATAAAAATAGTATAAACGTTTCGTCGTATTATAATTTCAAAATATTTCAAATACTAATTAAACAATTCAAATTTATACTCTGTATTATCATATGTGACTGTGTATGTGTTAATATTTGATTCAAAATTAACTAAACTTGAGAATATTTTAGAATCTCTTTGTAATATATATAATGTATTCGTTTTTGGACAAGCATATCCATATCTAATCAACATGGCTGTAGAGTCACCTTCTGTTGTGATAGGGTCTACGTTATTTGGCCATTCAGAAACTTTCATTATGGCATCGTTCGTATTCTTCACATCTATTTTATGACTTAATTGATATTTATGCTCTGATTCATCAGGTGCATTTATTTTAGTCTTTGGAAATTTTTCAAGATTTTCATCATTCATTTCTTGAATCATCCAAACCTGAGGGGTAGAAAATTCACCAGATGGAAGTTCAATTTGTGATGAATTATATGTAATATCTCGGATTACATCTTCGTATTTGCTTTGTTGGTATTTTTTAATCTGTTCTCTATCGAACGGCCTAGATTCATCAAATTTCAAATATAATTGGGATACAGAACCGTCCTTAATTTCAAATTCAGATATAGAAAAACCCATGTAGGAACAAACATCATCTAGTTTCTCTATAGGGTATTTTTGAGAATTAAAATTAATTTTTATCTCTAATTCATTAGAATTATCTCTTGATGTAATATCTATTGAATTTGGATTCATAATTAATCTTAGTTCACATAGGAGATATGCCATTGCTTCATGAGAATATTCACCGGGGAAATATTTCGATTTTTGTTCTACGTTACATAGCCATTTTGTTGAGCTTAATTGAAATTTAAACATATTGTCTTTGACGAATATTTTTCTAATATGAATATCTTTGGGTATATCATTATTTACATGTCCAAAATTAATGTAATCCAATTCTTTTGATTCGATACTGATAGAATTTAATGGAAGAGAATGTTTTACTTCACTAACCCATGGTAATTCAAGAAAAGAATCTAACTGCATATAATATTCTTTTTCTGTTATACTTGAATTAGTGAAATCAAAATCATCGGATTCTAAATTATTGAAATCTACCTCGCTCATATATATTATATATGTTCTACATAGATAAATCTTTACAATTATTACATACCAGTATGTCTAAAATAACATAATTATTTAAGAACAGAGCTACATAACTAGATTAATGAGAAAGATAGACTTTGGATTATTTACGCCTAAAGAAAGAAAAATATTTATGAAAACTATACGATTTAATGAATATATAAATGATAAACAAATTAATATGGAAGATATTAAAAATGGGTATAAAACAGATATACCAAGTAAACAATTAAATCATGTATATCTTCTACTAGATAAATGGTCATACCTAAGTAGTGATGAGATTAATCGTGATATATTTGGTTTATATGAAGAAGATATATGTGAAATTTCTCTTGCAACACTTAATAAATTAAATATTCAGAATTAATTTTATCAGTGTTCTAGGATAATACCCGACCCTTGAGGTCGAGGTAATTCATGTATTATTAATTATTTAAAAATTTATCCTAGGATGTGTATATAATAAAAACACTTATAGTCCGTACTTAGGTATATTATAATATGAATCATTCAGAATTTGAAAATGAAATCATGTCAGGACATAAATTTGATAATGTAAGTAATGAGGCACTAGAGTTCTTTGCAAATCATGTAAGAGGATTTTCAATTATAAACAAATCTGCAACGAGAAAAGGTGAAAAAGACCAGAAAGAATTTGTAAGTATTTCAACGCCTAAATCTGGAGATAGATTTAATGATGAAGAATTAATAGATATCGTAAAAAATAAGCTTGTATCTGGGAATTCAGACATACAAAAAAACCAAATGCGCGTAAATGGAAAATCGCCAACGAAAGTAGAAATTTGGCGTCACGGTTACGGATATTCAGCTTTTGCAGATAGATAACTATACCCTTACGTCAAATGGACCATAATTTTCAAATAATCCAATAATATTATCTTCAATATTCTTATCTCTGATTTTATGTATCGGTTCTAGTATAATTTTATCCGATTTTTCTTTACGCATAGCTTTTTTATTTATACTAAACATCATATTGTGTGTGGTTATGGTTTTATATTCTAAAAGAAGCGTATTTGGCCCAGAAATATCAACATACACCTTTATATTAGATAAACATTCGTGTTGTTTTGGTAAATTATTTATTGAATATGTTGGCTTTTTTATAGCAACAAGTCCTTCCCGTAATGATGTTTCGTTATTCATATATATTATATTGTTTGATATTATATATATATTTAATCACACTAATACCACACGACTAATATTGTTAAATCATATTTACACTTGTATAAACAAATTCGTCATCAGAACATTCTTCTATTGAAACTTCAGTAATGTAGTTTGTTAATTCCTCGTAGTGTTCAACGGAATCAATTTCAGCATCAACTTCAATATCAACTTCAATATACTTCGGTGGCACACCATGTCTTTTAACAGTTATATCTTTAATATCTGGTTCATCTATAATTCTTTCAATAATATTATTAACTACATCTCTAGGCGGGAATTCGGTACGGGTAATATCTTCACCTAATGCATATTTAAGACCTTCTACATATGCATTAAAATCAAAGTTTGTTTCATGATTTACTCCGTCTATATCACTATATTTATTCTCACAAACCCGCTTAATTTCAGATTTAATTTCCTCATCTGTCTTCATACTTATATGTGTATTCTTTTTATTAATATAATTAACGATATTATCGGTTTCAAGGACTTGAAATAGACCGTAATTCATAAATTGTATTAATTAACTGTTTAAAGTCCTAAATTAATAAAAACACTTTTTAATTAGAAGCACAAATATTTATTTATGAAGTTAAGTTCATACATCTATATTTTTGGAATCGTCGGGAGTATGTCAGGACTCATAATTACACTTACAGAATAATCACATATATTACCACTTAAAATAAGTCTAGGTGTATTCTTTTCATCTGTAGCATTAATGTGGGTCGGTGTACTTGTAGAATCCATTGAAGATGCAAAAAATTGTGAATCTAATGATGATATAAATAAAGATGACTTTACAAATATTACAAAAAATTATCTTAAAAAATAATCATATGTGAGATATATTTATTTCATAGAAATGAACATTAAGTCATCTGTTTTTGTTTCAATGTATTCTTCATAAATAATATCTGAATTTGGATAGTTGAATGGCTCTGTAATTATATGATATCCATTCGGAGTCTTAATACTCGTAATAATATCTGTTTCTTCTTGTAGACCCATATAAATCGATTCAAAAGTATCTAAGGAAGATTTATCAATATCAATAATGAAATAACTGTCTTCTTTATTTCCTTCCTTTTGAAGCATAGATTTCCATTCTTTGTCTAATCGTTTTATCTTATTCCATGATTCCTCATGACCGTTATCTGCATGATGTTGAAGCTCAATCAATTTCTTTTTATACAAATAAAACGATTCATTTATATCTCTCGCATTGGCTGTCAGATAGAATCGGAAAGTCAATTTATCCGTATCTTCTTTTGGTATATAATTTTCAGATAGTGTTTTAAGTTGTGAATATTTCGTTCTAATAGCACCCTTGTTTGTGATAATTTCTCTGAACATAGGTGCGCTATTATGCGTAAGGGATTTATTTTCTTTTGGCCTTGCCAATGCTGTGAGAATATACGCTCGATTTTTACTGAATGAGCAATATTCCTCAAGGAATGATAAAATCTCATCATCAGATTTCAATGAAAGGGGTTTACTATTAAGCATACAATTATATTAAACGTCGTTATATATAAATTTGTACTTTCTGAATCGTATTCGGAATATTTTTATTGCAAGGTATGAATTAATATGTATGGATAAAAATAGATTCCACTACTTCCGTGAAAGTTATTCATTCGATACTGTTAAGAATCTGATTAATAATATCCCTAAAAACTTAGCTTCAGAATACGATATTTCTGAATCAGATGTAACAGATGCTGAATTCTCTATTATTTCAGGTATTAAATGGGAAAAAATTAATCGAGGTGGTGAATATGTTAGGGGCGAAAATCAATTTGTTACGTATGAATACGAGCGACCAGAAGTTGAAATCCGTATTTACGGAGATTTTAAATCATATGATACGGTAGATAAGATGCAGGTTAAAATTAAATTATTTGAATCTGATGAATTTTATACATTCTTAATTAAAGATGGTATTATCTTATAAACTAATTAAATATCTTTATCAGGAAGCCAACCATCATTAAGACCAGCTGCCCCAGTGAATGTGACTCTACCTTCTGAAGTCGCCCCTTTCCCTTGTTTTGATTCATGGTAGTAATTTGAAAATGTTTGTCTTGCTTGTTTGATTACGAATTCTGGAGCTTTTTCGTATTTTCCGCTTTCTAAGCTTACAGAATCTCCAACATTATCTGTAACCATCGTTCTTAATCCATCTGGACCGGGGACGGTATCATATTCAATTCTGTATACTTTTTCTCCAGTATTTGTGTCATATGCTAGTATTACTTTACCGTCTGCTATATCTCCACGCCCTGATGTTTGTATATATGCTGCTTTAATATCTGATGCTTTAACCATATTTAATAAACATCTATGATACCCTATTAATGTTATTAT
>Ga0208282_10092_pt1 | contig 14291 bp, 15 predicted proteins | sample AntRauMetaVIRRA1_FD_184784 | JGI IMG/M metagenome (GOLD analysis project Ga0208282, IMG submission 184784) | Saline lake microbial communities from Rauer Lake, Antarctica, in enrichment culture - Antartic Rauer Lake 1 Metagenome VIRRA1 (SPAdes)... ...
ATTTATATTTTTATATGGATAGAATTCCGAATGTTTATGTATATCTAAATATAAAATACATATATGAAAGTTATTGATGGTGAAAAAACAGAATGTGAAAAATGTGAGGATGAATTAGATTTAAAATATGCTGTTGCTCTTGAAAAACATAATAATAAGCAATATCTCAAAATTTTATGTGAAGATTGCTTGAATCAAATTGGCGTTCCTCAAGGATATAAACTTGAAAGAGATATTACATATTTGAAACGTTAATTTGATTATCTAAAACGTTTAATGATATCCAAATTATAATTTATACTTATTTATCCGTCATAATTTTATATTCTGCACCGCGTTTTATTATAGAAGATTGCGATGAAAATGCGATATCTTGTAACTTATTCTTGATAAAATCTTCAGAAAAATTATGTTCATCGTGAATTTTTTCGATTAATATATTTTCTTTAATAGGTTCATCATCATATAAATTATACAACTCAGATTTAATTATGTCTGTTTTAAAATATAATTTAAATCTTGCAATTCGTCCCTCTACTTCCTTCATCCCATAATCAACATTCATTTTATCATCAAACTTTTTTACCGAATTATAATATTTTTTTCCAGTATCTATTGCTCTTTCAATACCTTATTTTGATGGGTATGGTTTGTATGGAACAAGACAAGCATAATCTATATTTTCATATTTTAATTGCTTTTTATATGCTAATCCTTTAATTGTACTAGGAATTTTATTACTATTAAAACTCTGTTCTTCAATCATCCATGCACAATCTTCTTTAGGAACACCAAGAAAATCGCCCCATGATTTCATATATTTCTTTTCTACATCAAACATTTTATTTTCAGAACCCAAATGATGAAATGGAGGTAAACGCTCTATATCAGAAAAATTTCTAGCTATATTATACAGCGGGTAAGAATTATCCGTAATTTCAACATGGTGTGGATTATCTGATTTAATTTCTCCATAGACATCTACACGGAATGGAACTTCAAATTCAACTAATGTATTATATAATTTAGAGTCTCTTATTTCATGCGCACTATTTAAATTTTTCTTACCCATATATATGTTATCTGCAAATGACGCCCCCGGTTTTACATCATTAATTACAGAAACAATGTGAATCAAATCCTCACTGTATATACTTTCATTTTCATATAAATCTACTATTTTATTACATAAATTTATATTATCTTTAATTCCACCTCGAATCGGTTCAAAATTTCTTTTTTCCAAATAGATAGATTCTCTTGTACCCATATAATATCGTATTATACACTATGAGTATAAAACGGTATCGAACATATTTGTATACTAAAATATGTAAATTAGATTAAATATATAACCACGCAATATAATACATATATATGAACCTTAGTAAATCAACAATTATAAAAGAAGGCGAAGAAGCAAGAAGTAAATCACCGATGATTTTTGGTAATTGTGATTACATTGCTAGAGAATTTTCAAAACAATTAATGCATAAGTATGATATTTAATAACAGATTCCCATTCATCTTTTGACGAAAGACTTTGAACATCATCAAGCGAACCAATAAGTTCTTCTAACATATTTTGTACTTTTGTGGCTGTTTTATCTTCAAAATTCATTCCGATAATACGATATTTTACACCCGCTAGAGAATTAGAATCGTAGTCATCATAATCCACATAATTAATTTTATTGTTAAATTCCCTCTTTGCAGCATGAACACGTTCTAAATCAGACATAATTTAACTATTATATATAAAGGTTATTAAACTATCGAAATATAACTTTTTAAATAAAAGATAGTCTGTAATAATAATTAACACTCATATATCATTAAATTTGATATTTTTAAAATCACCATCTTCATATTTAAATTCTATCATATCACAATTTTCAAAGTGAACGTTAGGCCAAACATTCATTACAGATTCGTTTTTTATGATAGATAAAAGACAAATTAAAGGCGTGTAATGCATAGATATTACGACTGTATCTGTGTCACTATGTTTTTCTATAATTTCAGATATAAATTTTTGCACTCTATCTTTAACATCTATTATATTTTCACCGTTCGGAAAACGTTTTTTATAAGCTTCATCATTATTTAATAAATATTCAGGGTTTGATTCTAAAAATGAATCTAGCGAACCTACAACAGACCCGAAATCTTGTTCTCTTATACGTTCATCTGTTTCTATGTTACGGTCAGGAAATACAATTTCAGCGGTTTTTAATGTTCTGATTAAATCAGATGAGTATACATACGAACTACTTATATTTTTATTTTGAATAATATCTTTGAGTTCTTTTGCTTGTTTTATACCTTTATCCGTTAAATTAAAATCCATATGACCTTGAACGACATTTCCTTTATTTCCGAAAGATTGTGCGGGTCTAAAACATATAATATCCATGATAATAAATATGTATGAATAGGTTATTATGTTTTTGGTAAGGCAACTGACTATACATAAAACCAATAGGTTTTCTCGACATAAATATAGTACATAATGAAAAATATAGGTTCTAATTTATCTAATATGATTAAAAAAATTCCTCAGGATATAAAAATAACAGAAAAAATTGATAATGGATATAATAGTAATACGTTTTTCTGCAAGTATAATGGTGAAAAATCTGTATTAAAATATTCAAATTCAAAATCAGAGTATGAAAGTCTAACGAGAGAATATGAAATATGTAATATTTTATTTAATAATTCATCTATTGATGTTCCAAAACCCATATATAAATATGAACAAAATAATAATTTGCTAATTATATTCTCAGAAGTTAATACGTATATACCAAATAGTTTAGACTGGAAAAATAAACAATTTTGTAAAGATATAATAGTATCTAGCGCAAAAGTACTAAATGAATTACATGATAATCCAAAAATACATAAAAAAGTAAATGAATCAGAATATTGTAATCAGCAAAAAAACAAGTCAAGATATTTGAATAAACAACTTAAAAGAATTAGAAATTTTGACATGATAAATGAGAAAAAATTTGAAGATTCTGTATCTTATATACTTAATAATAATTATAAAACAAGATTCTCTCATTTTGATTTCACTGCTACAAATTACAGTTTTCATATCGGAATTGAACCTATTTATGATTGGCAAACTTGTGGATATGGTGATGCTTTATACGATATATCAATTTTTGATTCGTCAGTAATAGATGAATTTATATATTATTTTCATTCACAGGAATTTGTGAATGAACTACGAGATAAATTCTTTGAATTGTTGAATATAAATATAGATATGAATAGATATACAATATACAAATATATCCATACTAGTGTAATTTTATGGAATATAGCTAATAATAGATGTACGGATTTATGGCTAAATATAGGGACAGAGCAAGAAATATATAACCAAAGAAAAAATCAACTTGAAACTCTAAATAAAAAAGTAGAAAAAATCATAAATGATGCATGAAATAAATATCCGCACATATTTAATGTATAAAATAAATAGTATAAATATGGGTATTGATGATTTCACCATCAGAAATTTTAGAAACTTTATGTTTAATGATGTATATAGATACTTTGAAGAAAAGCAAATCGGTAATGAATACATATATGAATCAAAAATTGGGCGTATAAATGAATATATGTGTATAATACGCGTTTATTCCTCTATTGATACTAAATCAGACGGGTGCGAGATTCAGGAAAAGATGCAATCCGTGTTAATATATGCGATAAATACGGTGATACATTATTGTTAGATAATGAACGATACAAACATGTGAATCACCTCGATGTCAAGCATCGGGGTATTCTCCTATACTACTGATAAAACGCACTGATGGATGGAAAAAACGTCTTGCAAAACGTGTAAAAGAATATGATAAAAAATTCCCTGAAAATATTGCACTCTGTCCAGAGTGTTCAAGTCCATTAAAAATAAAAAGTGGAAAACATGGAAAATTCATAAGTTGTTCTTCATGGTCCCCCGATGACGAAGATAATTGTGACTATACTGATAGTTTGTAAAAATAATAATTAAAATAATAGTAGAACAAATTCAAAACGCTTATATTTATCATCGTAGTAATTTCGGTATGAATCTCGCAAAAATTTCAAGAGAAAATAATAAAATCATTAGTTATGAAGTATGGGGCTTAATATTAACTATTGTTGCTGCTCCATTAATAATTACACAATTATTTTTGAATAATGTAATTCTAACAGCGGTATCTCTGTTGTTAATTTTATCTTCATTAGGATTTTATATTCTATCTTGGAAAAATATTATTAAAAATAATAGTTAGCACCAATTAGTATGAAATATACAGTACATTATTAAAATTAATAATAATTATAAAAGTATATAGGGTTTACATATTATTACTAAATATGGATGAAAATTGGGAACAAGTAAAAGACGTACAAACTTTGAAATATAAAATAAATAAACATAATCTTGATAAGTATCAATTAAATGATTTTAAATTTGAAAGAGCAGGAAATAATACTCGTGAGTACTATGTTTATTATAAAGAAAATCATGTTGAAACATATAGTATGGATACAATGGACGTGGAAAGAATTAAAGAAAAATTAGAAGAAATGAAACTTGTAGAACCAGAATCTAAAAATGAATGGCTTAATAGATAACGAATTTAATTAACTAATTCTATAAATTATTTTTATCTTAATATCGATATAATTTAAATATAATATATTCTAATCTGTTACTAAATATTCTAATATACGTCCATATTAATAAATAAGTAATATACGGAGATATTTAACCTATACGCATATATTATAAAATATGTTCCGAGACAAATTAAATAACATTGTTAATTTTATTAAACAACCAAGAAATTTCGTTATCTGTGCTAAAAATGATAAAATTATATTTATACCACCTTCTACATTAAGTATGATTAACGAAAGATATTTCGATGAATTTTTCCAATATGATTTTGTAGACTGTAAAGAAAACAAAAAAGTATCCTACAATATCAATAACATACTATTTATGAAAGAATTTAAAAATAGAATGTATAAATCATCCATTGGTGTAAACTCTACTGTTACAAGTGCAAAAAATGTTGGACAAATAGAAAATAAAAACGTAGTATTAGTACATAATGAATTATTAAAAGATTCTAAAGTGAATGTTCGACCATCAAAAGGACCTATGCCAAATATCCAATGTGTTGATAGTCTAAAATTAGCTGACGGGTCCATTATTGTTGCAGAAAATAATACATTTAAAAAATGTATGCATACAACGACCGAACCTGTAGATTCAGAAGATTCAACAGAACATTCCGTAGGTGTAAATGTAAATCCAACCGGAGTTAAACCACATGTTGGTAGAAAAACAAATTCTGGAAAAGCAAAATTTTATTGCAGTAAATGTGGAAAATTTGTAACAGAACAAAAATAAGTATCTATTCTCTGTCTATATTTCTATATTCATAAAAGTATTACCGTCGTATTTTGACCGAAGTGAATTTATTTTAGATGAATAATATTATCATTCAACATTTATATTATATATTTCTCCATCTCGTCCATCTGCTCCTTCTGCACCATCATCAGCCCATCCATCAGCATCATTTGCGATACCACCTGCACCACCCTTAACAGTCAAAATACCGTTTTGATTCGTAGATTCCGAAATAATATATATTAAACCACCCGCACCACCCGCACCAGCGCCACCACTACCCGTTCGACCGCACGAACTATCATCTTGCCCTTTTTGACCGTCTTCACCATCCATTCCTGCCGCAGATACTTCACCATTTACTTCAATTTCTGGTGCTACTAAAATAATTAAACCACCACCATCACCACCATCACCACCATGACCATACGATGAACTACCTCCACTTTCACCATATCCACCGGCACCACCACCCCCACCACCTGCTGCAATGTTTGTTGGGAGAGAATAGAAATTATTCCAACCATCCTGTTGATTTAAGCTAATAGATGCATCGATGCTATTCACTTGCGTTTCAGACGGTATTGATGACGTAGCACCACCACCATTTCCTCCGTCACCCCCTGAGTTACCACCACGACAAGACCCACGTCCTGCTCCCCCACCTCCACCGAAAAGTTCTCCAGATTCTCCATTATCGTTTCCATTAACAGGTCCACCAGAACCACCATTACCTCCATTAGAAATATAAAGTCCATTCCCCCCATTATTACCATTATTTCCAAAAGGTGATGCTCCTGAACTACCTGTAGGACTCTTAGCACGAATCTTTCCATTGATAGTAATTTTATCCGTTGCGTGGATAATGACCGTACCATCTGTATTTATTATTACACCGTCATTAATAGTGTAACGTGTAGAATATATAATACCAGACTCTGTGTCTGATGTACTTCTAATAATTTCTCCATCAGAACCATCACCATACAATTTTGTATTTTCTTTTTCAATTTCTAGATTAATATTCGTTTCAAAAGTTTCTTTCTCAGCAAAGTTTTCATGATTAATTTCAACTTTTAAATAGATTTTTTTAGAATTTCCATCCACCCTTGGTAATTCACCACTTAATGTATTATCCGTAATAGTAATATAATCAACGATATTATCAATAGATTCTGAACTTTTCGATAACGGTACATTAATAGATTCTACTTCATCTGTATAATTATTATTTTCTGTTCGAGCATAAAATTTAATTATTATGTCCTTATCTATCTGTGACATATAATATGTATTTATTTTAAATTTTGAAAAATTTAAATTGATTCCGTTTATATCATCAGAACTAGATTTTAATGAGACCGTATTATTTTCAGATACGTTACTAATATTAAAACTATTTAGTTCTGCTTTTGATGCACGGGTTGAGAATGTAGATAATCCTAATAGACTACCCGCACCTAATGTAGAAATGTATTTTCGTCGGTTCATTGATATAATAATTGTTTTTCATTACTATATATTTAATGTTATATTAACTATTAAATTTTATAACAATGATTTTAACGCAGAATGTATAATAATTATCGAATTTTATTAAATGATATGATAATATATCATATATCCCCTATAATATATACAACAATTCTAGTCGAAAGGTATTTTATGTTTGCGTGTATACTACATGTATATACTACTATGAAATTTGAACCAGATTATGCAGAAGAATTTAAAGAACGTGTAGAAAAAGCACGTAAATTAGCGGAAGACGCACGTAAAAACGGCGGTGACCCCACCGACTATGTTGAAATTCCAAGTGCAGAAGATATGGCAGAACGATGTGAAGTACTACTAGAACGTGAATACGGTGACAAAATTCACGGACTTGCCAAACAAATTCGAGAAATCGAAGACGATGATGAAGTAAGCGGGCGAGAAGCAATGAGCCTTGTCCTAGCAGAAGAATTCGCACAAGGAGAACTAAGTAAAGACTTTGACAACGATGCAGAACGTGTAGAAGCAGCAATACGAACCTCTATCGCTATTCTAACAGAAGGTGTTGTGGCCGCACCAATTGAAGGAATCGGAAAAGTAGAAATTGAAGATAATGACGATGGTTCTAAATTTATCCGCGTCCCCTACTTCGGACCAATCCGTTCAGCAGGTGGTACCGCTCAAGCCGTCAGTGTACTTGTCGCTGACTACGTACGTGAACTACTAGACATAGCCGAATTCCAACCGAGAGATGACGAAGTTGAACGATACACTGAAGAAATCCACCTATACAACAACGCCGTAGGTATGCAGTACTGCCCACCCAAAGAAAAATGTAGATACATTATCCGGCACGCACCTATTATGATTGACGGTATTCCAAATTCCAATGCCGTCAAACGAGAAGTTGACGGATACCGAGACCTTGAACGAATCGACGGTAATCACCCTCGTGACGGTATGTGTCTCGTCGTTGCAGAAGGTATTGGACTGAAAGCACCAAAACTCCAACGATACTCTGAAGCATTCGAACTTGAATCATGGGGATGGCTAGACAAATTCATTGACGGTAGTGGTAGTGATGATGACGATGAAGAAGAAAGTGAAGATGGTGAACAAGAACTAAATACAACCGTTCCAGAACGAAAAGATGAAATTAGTATCCTAGAACCAAAAACAAAATATCTTGGTGATGTGATTGCTGGACGACCAATCATTGCTGACCCATCCGAACCCGGAGCATTTAGGCTCCGATACGGACGAAGCAGAACTGCAGGTCACGCCGCTGTAGGATTTAGCCCAGCAACTATGCACATTGTAGATGACTTTATCGCACCATCCACACAAATTAAAACAGAACGACCCGGAAAAGCAGCTGGTGCCGTTCCTGTAGATAGTCTAGAAGGTCCAACCGTACGACTAGATACCGGAGAACTACGACGAATTGATGATATTGACGAAGCAAAAGAACTTCAAAACAACGTTGATAAAATTCTAGACCTTGGTGAAATTGGTGTACCATTCGGTGAATTCGTAGAAAATAATCACCCGCTCGCACCCGCAAGCTATGTACAAGAATGGTGGGAACTAGATTATAATGATGCCGGAGGTGACGTTCAAAGTTTTGAATACGATTCTGTAACAATTCAAGAAGCTATCGAACTATCTGAAGAATACAACATACCACTTCATCCAGAATATACATACCTATGGCACGACATCGAACCAAAAGAATATTCCGCACTCCGTGGTGCATTAAATAAAGCTACAATAGAAGATGGAACCGTTGAACTATCACGAGCGATTCATGTTATACTAGAAAAACTTCTCGTTCCCCATCAGCTAAACGAAGATAATGTCGAAATGACCGAAGAAATGTATGAACTAATGGAACACTGTGTGGCTGATAATCCAGAAGATGATGATGTTCTTGGACAAGTCAACAAATCTGCACCATTCACAGTCCGCGCACGAGCAGTTACACGAATCGGTGGACGAATGGGCCGACCAGAAAAAGCAGAACGCCGAGAAATGAAACCATACATTCACTCACTATTCCCAATCGGAGAACTTGGTGGAATGCAAAGAGAAGTCGCAAAAGCAGCACAAAACACCGAAGGCGCAGACCGAGGAATGGATGATAACTACAACAAAAAGAGCGACGATGAATACACCGGAAAAGGTACTATCGAAGCTGATATGACACACCGAGTCTGTCCAGAATGTGATGAAACAACATGGAGAATGAAATGCCCACACGATAATACAAAAACCGTTGTCAAACCAATCTGTAGTGCATGTGAATACATAGACGAAGATAAAGAAATAGGAGACGAATGCCCACGATGTGGTAAAGGAGTATACAAAGAAACCAATACCCGAATACTAGATATTAACGAAGCATTCAATACCGCACTAGACAACGTTCAAGAAAGAACATCCAGTGTCGGAAAAATAAAAGCTAGTAAAAAACTCCCCTCTGACTCCAAAATCCCAGAACCACTCGAAAAAGGAATTCTACGTGCAAAATACGATATCAGTGTATTCCGAGACGGAACCGCACGCTACGATATGTGTGACCTACCACTCACTGCATTCAAACCCAGTGAAGTAGGAATCACCGCTGAAAAAGCAAAAGAACTAGGATACAAAGAAACCGTCGAAGGTGAACCAATCACATCTGGCGACGATGTAATCGAATTAAAAATCCAAGACGTTGTAGTAAACGAAAAAGCGGGCGACGACCTACTTGATGTCGCAAACTACGTAGACGACTTACTTGTCCAATACTACGACTGTGAACCATACTACAACGCCGATGAACCAGAAGACCTAATCGGTTCACTAATGCTAGGAATGGCACCACACACAAGTGCCGCCGTTGTCGGACGACTACTCGGATTCACACGAGCATCCGCCAACTACGCTCACCCATTCTTCCACGCCGCCAAACGACGAAACTGCTTCCACCCAGACATGGAACTAAACGTTAAAATCAACGGTAAATGGAAAGAATACCAAATCGGTGACCTTGTAGAAGAATACCTAACCGAAGATGCAGATGATTCCTACGACGATGGAACAATAGTACAAAATATAGAAGAACATCCTGATATAGACGAAATAAAAGTTCCAAGTATGACCGATGAAGGTCACAAGACACTAGAAGACGTTACACACCTCAGCAAACACGTTTCTACAGAACACATGGTAACCATCGAAACTGATGATGGAGACGACCTAACCGTCACTCCAGACCATAAGATGGCCATTAAATCTCATACCGATGGCGAACTAATGACAGAGAAGAAAGCACACCAAATCGAAGAAGGTGACGAACTATTCGACTATGGCGAAGATAAAATAAATAGTGTAAAAGATTTTAAGGATATTGACATTCTTGAATATCTGTTAACAGAAAATCATAGTCTTTCGCTAGATAAAGTTATGATTCGTGGGATAGAAAAAGAAGATATATACAAAATCTTTGTAGATGCATTAAAAGATGATTGGGATGGTAGATTCTATAAGTTGAAAAGTACAGCAGAATACTTAGATATGAATAAAAAGACTCTCCGTAATTATCTATACCGGAACAGTATTCCTATATCAATATTACAAGAATTGTATTCTGATGAACAGGAAATGATTAATAATACACCTAAAGATGTTACATTAGGTATGAATAGTGATAAAGTACAAATTCCTAGAGTTATCACATTAGATGAAGAAATGGCGTGTTTTATTGGATATTATACTGCAGAAGGATATACAAGACAACAAAAAGATATGCGTGTAGACGGTGCTCATAATGGTTCTAACCATACAGACTTTGCAGCTTCAGAAAAAGAAACGAGAACGTTCATTAAAAATGTTCTAGATAAAAGGTTCAATAAAACAGAATTGTATACAAATGAAAGCAGAATTACTATCTCAGGAAACTTAATGAGATTCTTATTCAAAGATATACTAGACTGTGGAAGTAAAGCCCATACGAAAAAAATACCTGATAAAATCAAAACTTCTCGTCCAAATATACTAGGGGCTTATCTAGGAGGATACATCTCTGGTGATGGGGCTATGTCTGACGGTCTAAATGTGAGTATGTGTACAGTTAGTGAACATCTCATAGATGACCTTATATGGGCATTTGATAAATTAAATGTAGATGTAACACTAAGTGAAAAAGGACCTGAACTTCTTAAAAATAGATTCCCTGAATACTACGATGGTGATTACGAAAGTCTATCTAAAACATTGTATTCAATTAATCTAAATAAAGAGAATAGTAAAAAGTTCGTCTACGAAAATGGAATATATCTAAACCGAAAAGAAAAGATAGATAGAGTCTATGATTTAGATGTAGTTAAGGATGTTTCATATGTGAAATCTAACGTTGAATACACATATAATTTGACTGTGGACGAAACTCATAAACTGGAAGTAGAGGGCCTTTATTGCCTAAATTGCGACGGTGACGAAGACAGTGTCATGCTCTTAATGGACGCATTTCTCAACTTCTCACGAGACTATTTACCTAGTCAAAGAGGAAAGAATATGATGGATGCTCCAATTGTAATGTCGTCTGTAATTGACCCAGAAGAAATTGATGATGAGGCTCACAATGTAGATGTTGTAGACCACTATCCAAAAAAATTCTATGAAGCCACCATGCACGCGGCAGACCCAGATGATATAGACATTGAATTAGCCGAAGATAGGCTTGATAATCCAACGGGATTCAAAAGTACGCTTCCTACATCACAAATAGACGCCGGACCAAAACTAACTGCATATAAGACGCTTGGGGGTATGCAAGAAAAGCTTGATGCACAGTTAGCTCTCGCGGAAGCATCACGTTGTGTAGATGAAAGACGTGTCGCAAGTCTCGTTGTAGAAAAACACTTCTTCCCAGATATTATTGGGAATCTTACAGCGTTCTCACGACAACAATTCATATGTGGTGCGTGTGGGATGAAGCATAGGCGAGCGCCTTCTAGTGGTCGTTGTCTACGTGATGACTGTCCCGGTGGAGTACGGTTGACTGTTTACGAAGGAATGGTTACAAAGTATGTAGACATGGCTACAGAGCTAGCTGAATCCTATTCTTTAAGGCCATATACGCAGCAAAGGCTGTCTATGCTGTCCAAGCGAATCGACGCGTTGTTTTTAGATGACAAAGAAGAACAAGTTACGCTAGACGATTACTTCTAGTATATTGAACAATACATTTATATACGCTGTACTATTAACCCTATCTTTTCACAAGGAGAGAACAAGCCGTGTCGTAGACCAGCAAATATCCTACCTGCGGTACGGGAAGCCCCGGCGTTCACGCCGGGGAGGATGTCACTCGGTTGAAAATGAAAATTAGAAATTTAAAAATAGGTAGTTTGATGTGGTGATTATCAATTTTTAAGGTCAAATAAATCAGATATAGATTCTAAATTTTTACAAGTATATAGAAAAGATTAATCAATGAAAATTACGTAAAATTTTAGTGATAAATATAATATAGTTTATAAACTGTATCCTTGACTCTTATTTTGGTCCATGTTTTGATTTAGTGATTTCATTTTTGATTCTTTTTGTACACCGTTAAATTCGACGCGGAATTCAAATGTACCTATGCTAATTTTACAATCCTTACTAATATTAAGTGTTCCATCTTTTATTTCTCCAAAAGGAGTTTTAACTAGATTTGTACTATTTATTGCTTGAAGTTTTAACACGTCATCTTCAATCCAAAAATTATATGCTGGTGTTCCATTTCGTAATCCAGATATCGTTGAATCTCTTCCGATTTCTTCTCCATCTACAAGGATAACTCCATTTTCATCTCTCCACATACCTGTTCTATTTTTTACATTTACTTTACCATGTCCATACTGTGCAACATTAAAATTGAGTATTACTTCCATAATTACAAATTATCGTAAGACGTTATATAATTTATGGGTAGCATACATTATCTAAATCAATTTCATTCCGTTGGTCATGATACACCACCTGCAACAGTTGTTTTCAACCAAGATTCAAATACGGTAACAATGGATATAACTCATGTTGATAAAAAGAGAGCGAATAATATATCGATACAGTATAATAATATGGTGATTGCAGATAATTTAAATACCGGTGATACGGTTACGCTATCTGAATTTGAGTGTAATAATACAATTTATGTATATAATGAAAAAAACGAAGAATTAGAAGGAATAGTAAGCTATAAGATTGATTGTGTTAATTAATATTATATTTTATGTTTTGTAGTGAAGTTGGTGTTTTAACGCTCTTTATATAATTTATTTTATTCATTATTATCCTCCATTGAAGATAATAGGTAGTTCATTGCTTCACTTTTACCCTCACGACGATATATATTGTATGTTAAGAAGACGAAAACAAAAGCTAATAGTATTAGACTAATTCCAAAAATAGATGGCATTGATTGGTAATCTAAACCGTTTTGGGAAATTACGTATATTCCGATAAAGCCGAAAGTTATTATGAATAGAAGTGGTGAAATATTTTCAATATCACCTGACGATTCTGTTGTTTCATTTTTAATTTTGGATTCAAATATATATGTTACATCGGAAAATGATTTAACTTCATTTACTGGTATGGGTTGGTCATATTTTTCACCGACAATGTCTCTAGAACCATAGTCATCTGTAATTATTTTTCTTTTAGGTTTTTTATTATGTGTAATTAAATATACACCATCTTCTTTCTTTTCTAATCTCCATTTATTTTCTTTTCTAATCTCCATTTATTTTCTTTTCGAATTATTCCCATAATAAATATATCGAGATATAATGTTTAATGTGTTAGTACGACAAGTTATAAAATGTATAATTATAACAGTGGTGTAAACACATCGTAGCACAATTATATGATATTGCACCTCAAAAAATTTCTGAATTAGATTTATATCAAGCAATATCTTATGTATATTCAGATAATGGATTTAAATCAAAAGAACCTATGAAAGTAAATATATTTGCAAAATACCCACCTGAAAGAGAAGATGTGAGTCACATAATTAAAAGTTCATACGCTAAGTATGGAGTCCATAACAGTTCGTAATGATAATAAGACGAAAATATTATAATAAAATTAATACAATATGAATATATGTAGTATACTATTAGTAAATTATATCGATGATTGACATCAAGGTAATTCACCGGAAAACCGTAGATAGTCGTTGATTTATTATGGTGATATATGACATATTCATCAAAAAATTTAAGAGATGACATTGAAAAAAATAAATATTTTTACATAAATGCTCCGTTAGGAGGTAAAGGAAAATTAAAATTTTTACAATTAAATAGATTTTCTAAAGGCCATTATA
>Ga0208282_10095_pt1 | contig 14039 bp, 5 predicted proteins | sample AntRauMetaVIRRA1_FD_184784 | JGI IMG/M metagenome (GOLD analysis project Ga0208282, IMG submission 184784) | Saline lake microbial communities from Rauer Lake, Antarctica, in enrichment culture - Antartic Rauer Lake 1 Metagenome VIRRA1 (SPAdes)... ...
TGATGCGATTACGATGAAGGGAGAGCAGGATATATCGCATCAGATGCTGATTGGGGGGTAGTTCAGCGAAACCGAGACAACATTTACAATAATGGATACGGTCTTCCAGAAAACCCAGCCCCAGCCGCGCCCCTGTATTCCAATACAGATGGTTCTACTGTCGATACACGCATCATTGTGAAATCGACCTACATATTGTACGGGAAAACTGGACAAGAATTAACAGGTCAGTCTGGATACCCAGAGCGCCCACAATCCTCGTCATCCTTCGTTGTTTCACTGAATAATGAAAGTTCATCAACGAACTTTGGTAACAGTGATGCAGAAGGTGACACAGATAATACCGTAGATGTCGGTATTGGCAATTCATAATTGCGCAGATAAATAATTGATAAACGGTACATCAACAATTTTTACGGTAATAATTACACTAACAAGAGTTTCGACTTGTGAGGTTGGTTTTAAACCAATGGTACGCTTATTTTAAATACATTACCGCACGGCTCATTATCTGATATCTCTATATTTCCACCCATTGCTGTTACAGACCAATATATTAACCACAATCCAATCCCATCATTATGTTCTAATGGTGTTTCACTTCCAGATTTTATAATGCTCCATGCGGATTCTGATATATTTGATTTGTTATCAATTATTTCTACAGATAATGAATTATCTTCTTTTTGCCTAATTTTGATATCAACTTTAGAAATGTCTTTATCATTATTTACGACGGCTCGGTTTATAGCTTCACCAAATGCAATTTGGAATATATTCCCATATTTAATGTTTTTATCTCCACTATATTCAATATCCATCGATATATTCGTGTTTCTCATATCTTGATAAGGTAAGATAGTATTCCTAAGAGAATCTATTGATATAGAATTTGGTTCTTCATAACCATGAATAAGACTTCTAATACTAGTCATTTTATTGCTAATTTTATTCATAGATTCTGTCCTATTTTGAATAGTTTCTATTGCGTTCTTTTGTTGTTCAGAATCGGCATCAACACTTAACATATCCGTATACCCTTCAATTACATTAATAGATGAACGTAGATTATGACGAAGAACCCGATTTAGAACATCTAAAACTTGATTATTGAGTTTTTCTTGTGTGATGTCTTTTTGAATAATCATGTATTTTTCAATATCATCATTTTTGTTTTTGATTGGTGTTATTGTTTGTTCCACATGATATAATTCCCCATGTTTTTTACGATATATAATTTCACCATCCCAACCCATATTTAAATCAAATTTATCATATTGACTAATATTAGATTCATCTGGTTCTATAATAGTTATTTTTTCACCAATCAATTCCTCTTCTGAGTACTTTGTTAAATCTTCGAATGATTGATTTATGTATTCAATATTCCAATCTGTATCTGTGACAAGCATAGACTGTTCTGATGCTTCAACATATTTCTCAAAAACATTTTTTTCTTTTTTATGTTTTTTTAAGTTTGAAATATCTTCTTGAAATCCAATATAATGCGTCAATTCATTATTTTCATCATATATTGGACCGAGTGTGATTCTGTTCCAAAATTTTGAGCCGTCTTTTTTATAATTTTGTATTTCAACAGTAACGGTTTCTTCATTATTTATCGCATTACGCATTTTTGAAGTGGGCTTATCTCGCGTATCTTTTCCTTGTAGAAAACGACAATTTTGACCAATAGTATCACGTCTTTCATAACCTGTAATATCTATAAAACCGTCATTAACATATATGAGAGGTTCATCATCGAGTGTTATATCTGCAATAGTAATACCTACGGGGGCTTTATTCATAGCATTATTTTTTAATGAATTTAACCACCCAGTATCTGTTTCTGATATGTTAATAAATAATGTTTTAATTTCTGATTTATGTTCTGATTCTAAAAAAGAACTTACGGCAATAACAGTGACTTCTTCATCATTTACGGTTTTTAATTTAATTTGTAGACCTAATTTATCTTCTGTTGTTTTTAAATCATTGACTTGTTTATGAAATAGATTTTTGTAGTCATCAAGAATATAATCATTAATTGATTTTCCTTGTATGTCATTTGATGATTCAACTCCTATGAGATTACAAAAATTATCATCTACGGTATGTATTTTATCATTTGAATGAATAATTATACCACCAGATGTTTCAATGTTCATTGTATATAATTATATTTATTAAGATATAAACGTTTGGTTTATCTAACGTATTTATAATTTATATTAAATATATAAATATTTAGTTATAGTTTAATCCTGTTCTCATATATATATAAATATTTGACCTTGTAGGTCATTAGTTATGTAATCAATGAATTTAAAATTATATAAATATAAAAATAAGGGAATATCTCCAGCTATAGGTGTAGCTCTTTTAGTAGCTATAACTGTTGCACTTGTTGTCTTAGCCAGTGTAATTGTATTGAATATTGAAGATGGAACCGAAACAAATTCAGCAGAAGCAAGTATTGATTTTACACAAACAAGTAGTGGTATAAACGTACAAGTTGTTTCGAATACAAATGTAGATGAATTTAAAATATTATTCCCTGATGGGACGGAAACGATTTTATCTGGAAATGTAGGTAGTTCTCTAAATATTGTCGGACCAGAAGGAAGATATTCCGTTGTAGCTATAATGCATGATGATACGGAACAAGTCCTTATATCAAGAAACATCACTGGATTAGATTATGGTGGTATATTTATTGTATCTCAAGATACAGAAGAAGGTGAAGTTTATGCTCGTTTAGCAAGCAAATACGATAATATAGATGATTATAATTTAAATTTAGAAGCTCAAAATAATGAAGATGAAGATGTACTTTTAAATAGTAATTATCCTATATTTAATAATTATTTAGTATCTAATGGATTGGTTTCAAATACAGATAGTAATTCTACAAAAAAGAGGGTATTCAAATTAATAAGTATTAGTGTATTTTCAGATTCCATAAATTCAGAAGAAGATATTGCAGCTATAGGTGAAACAATAGCAATTCATGATATGGTTAATCTTTGTGAAGGAGACCGATTGATTTTAGAAGATTCTAATTCTGGTGATGAATTAACGAGTGAAGAAATAACTATTAATAGTGATTGTGGAGAACTTCGAAAAGTTGCAATATATGACGGTGGTAAAATTACGGCAGTAGAACTTATAAATTTGTGGAATCAAGATTTAAATTATTTTGTATTCCAATATGATGGACAACCACAGCCTAAGTTACCCACATCTCCAGCACCAATAGATGAAAGAGACGGCATAGATATTAAAACGACAGTTGTAGATAATGAAACGGGTGAAGCTATAGAAAATGCAAACGTTGTAATAGGTGATATAAGTCAAAAAACCAATTCAGATGGTGAAACGATTTTCACTAATATCGACCCCGGCGTAGAATTAAGTAATCAGGGAAATGAAATTGGTGCTGTAGCATATAAACCGGGATATTTACCATCTCCTGTTAGAACTGTGCCTGTTGATGGTACGTGGACAAACCCACAAGAAGAAGAATTTAGACTTGATGTTTTTGAACCTGAATCACCATCTCAAAAAAACGGTAATATATCACCATCAAATTCTGTAAGAGTACCTGTATCTAGTGGTAGCGGTGGTGGTGGTACTGTGGTGGGTGGTGGTGGATTTACAGGTAGTAGTGGTGGTGGCAATGGATATTCATGGAGTGGTGGAAGTAGTAGCGGAAGTAGTGGTGGATTTTATTCTAGCAGTGGTCAGACACCTATAACATTTAGTAGTAGTACACCAATTTCACAACCATCCACATCTACATTTACTATACCTCAACCAGAAAGATTATTCAATATTATTGAAATAGATGATAGTTTAATTCCACAGGGAGAAGATTTCTTAATTCGTACAACAGTAGGTTCAACAATTAATAAATCACTAACAGATTCTGTAGAAATATATAAAATAGAATCATCTGAAGAAATAAGTGATATTACAAGTGATAATCTTATAGGTTCTGAAGATATTACAATTCCCAAAAATAATACAATAACAAATGAACAAAATTTATCTATTAATACAATAGGTGAATATACCATATATGTTTCATTAAAAGAATCAGATAAATACAAAGTAGCTGGTACTCTTGATGTTTTTGATGCTAATCGTGAAAATGCGTCTATAGAGGATGGTTCAATAACGCCTAAGAATGCAGGTACAGATGAAAATGTAACTGTTGAAATTAATAGAACAAATATAAATTTTGAAGGTGCTGATGGGGTAAAAGTAGATATATTTGAAAACGGAATTAGAGTTGCAGAAGGTGAAGTTATGAATAAAGCAGATTCTAATCTAGTCGGAAATGAGAAAAATAAGTTAACATATATTAAATCTTATCCACAGCCACAGTATGTTCAATATCATGCAGGAATCCAAGAATCTCAAGATGTTAAATTACTGGATACGCGGATTATATCAAATGAAATTCAAAACGATGATATATCCGAATTTATAGCAAATGCAGAAATTATAAATAGAGACACAATTTGTAAAACAGATACATATACAAGTGACCAGTTTGATTGTGAAGTAACAATTGGAAATCATAACCCATTAGATTTCTCAGCAGAAAATAGTTCATTTACAGATTCAAATGGAAACCCATTAGATATGAATTATACATGGATTATGGGTTCAGAAAGAACCATTTCAATTAATGACAAATCTGAAATTGTATCTCAAACATTTGAAGATGACACAGTTCATTTGGTTGAATTTAGAGCATCTACTACTATTAATAAGAAAACGTATGAAAAACGCGTTCCATTTATGATAAATGCTGTTTCTGAAGATAATACAAATGAAACGACGAATACTGAAGATAATAACGCTATCGGTGATTTCTCTATTGAATTACAAATGAATACATCATATGAAGTTGGTGAAAATATAAAACCTGTTGTATATGTTAGTAATTTAACAAAATCTGAAATTTCCAAATACACATGGGAATTTGATTCGGATGGTGAATACAATACAAATACAAATACAACAGCAAAATATTATTCTAATTCAGGTTCGCACACTATAACAGCCACAGTGACAGCCAAGGATGGTTCTACAAAAAATACGTCGATACAATTTGATGTTACTGGAGATGATGCTACGCTTGTTGATAATAATTTACAATCAGCAATTGATAATGCAAATTCAGGGGATACATTAGTTGCATCGGGTGAAATATACAATGGTGTAACAATCAATAAACCATTAACAATACTTACAGATAATCGTTCTACAATAGATGGAACAATTGATATTACAAGTGACAATGTAACATTAGATGGTTTTGATATAACTTCTCGTGTAAATACGCGAAATGAATATATTAAATTATCTAACTTAAATATATCAACAAATAATTGGGGAATTGTAATTTATAATAGTAACACAGAACTAACAAATGTTACAGCTAAAAGTACATCTAGAGGAGCTATTACTGTACAAAGTAATTCTGCTAATGTTACACTAAGAGATACAACTGGAAAAACATCAGGTTCAGGTGATAGTGGACTAAGACTTCAAGGAAATACAGAAACGGTAGTATCTGGTGGGAATTATGAAGCAACAAACGGGAATGCACTAAGTGTTACTGGGGGTGGTGCTATACTATCCATTGGAAATACAGAATTGATTGGTTCAAGAAATTCATTTAGTTTACGTAGTGATACTAGTTTAAGTTTCAGTGATGACGTAACCGTTGAAGATGGAGATGGTATGATAACAGCAATGACTCTTGCAGCAAATCAAGGTGATAAACTAACAATAACCAAAAGTGGTATTGTTAATAAAAATACAGGGTATAAGATAAATCATATAGGGTATAATATATTTGATGGTTGGGGTTATCCAATAACGAACCCACACCCAGTATACGGTTCAAATAAAATATACACGGATGATATATCTATAGAAGGAGATTTATTTGTAAGTACAGATACGTTAATAACTCATGGTGATAACATAACGATATCTGATATTAAAATTAGGTCTACTAGCTCAAATTATGGGATTGAAACAAAAAGTAATAATGTAACATTAAACAATATTGAAATAAATAATCCGTATTCATATGTGGTTGTGAATAGAAATAATGATTTACATATTTATAATTCTGATATGTCTGGAAAATATGGTTTACATACAAATTCTGGTACGTCAGGATTAATATTAAATAATAATTACATTAATACAAATTCACGTACAGTTAGGATATTAGAAAACACAGAAAATATAGTTGTATCGAGTAATGAAATATATTCAAATAGTTACGGAATAGAAGCACGTAGTGGTAGTGAAATTACAATTATAAATAATATAATAGAATCAGACCATGATGGGATTCATACAGAGTCCAGTGGTCAATTATATATTGAAGATAATACTATAGATTCTGGTAAACATGCACTACCACAAACAGATGTAGATATTCAATTAAAAAATAATAAAATACTTAATGGAGAATTTATTTCTGGTTTAGTCACATCCGCATCTTCAGGAGATACTATAACAATATCCGATACTGTAGCATCATACGATAATGGTCCAACAATTAATATCTCTGAAACTAGTCAAAGTTTAACATCAACTAATCTATATACGCCAAATGTGACTATTGATGTAACCGAAGATGCACCAATATCAAATTACATAAGAATACACAGTAGAGATATAGAAATAAATAATTTAAATATTGAATCCACCCATAATGAATATGCTGTAGAAACATTTGCAGAAAATATCACTTTAAACAATATGGAAATTCAAAATTCAAATAATTGGAATATTGTTAGTCGTTCAAGTGGCTTGACTGTATCTAATTCAAAAATGACTGGTAAATACGGTATACACATGGATGGTCAGACAACGGATACGACAATACACAACAATATTATTAATACAAATAGTAGGGCCGTCAGACCGTCAGATAATGCTAAAAGTGTTGTAGTTACCAATAATAATATTACGTCTGGAAAATACGGTATAGATGCGAATTCTGGTGTAGAAATATTTGTTGAAAATAATAAGATTCATTCAAACAATAATCCTATATATATACGCCAAAATAACGAAGCAACAATACGAGATAATACGATTACAAATAATTTAGGTAGTTTAATTACCAGTATTGACTATGTTTCTACCACAAATGATTATATTGAAGTAAAACACGATAGGATTACACATATAAACGATTCATATACAATATATCTCACAGATAATGCTGAAAATCCTGTTTTCGGTAGCACTAATATATACACAAACGGTCTTACACTAGAATTATTCAATAATACAAGAATACATAACGGCGGAGACAGAGCTATTCATCTACGTGGAGATGATATTACGTTAATTGATGGATATATAACAGGTAAACATGGTGTAGAAATGCATGGTACAGGTAATACAATACAACATACATATATTGATGCATCTAGATGGGGTCTATTGATAAGGAATTCAGACAATAATGTGTATAATTCACATATTCGTGCACGAGATGGTATTCATACAAATTCAGATTTAGCAGGCATAAATATTGAAGGTAATTCGATAATATCATCAGATAAAGGTGTGAGAGCACAGTCAGGTACGACAGGAACAGTATATAATAATAACATTGATTCGAGTGGAGACGCACTAACTACAGCTAATATGGATGTACAAAATAACTATTTAGGTAAATTGGAACACGATATATCTGTATCAAATAACAGTCCAAATATTGGTGATAGCGTTTCATTCACAACAGACGTACACTCATCATTAGATGTAGATACAATTCAGTGGGAAATGGGTGATGGTACAGAATATAAATACGGCAGTTCAACGACATATTCATACGATGACTCTGGTGATATGACCGTAACTGTAACTGTTATAGATATATATGGAAATAGATTTGTTGACACAATAGAATTAGACATAAATAATACAGATGACTCTATGAGATTTAACGGTGGTGAAATTGTAATTTCTGATTCGGATAATTTGAATAATAAATTAAATAATCTTACGTCAGGAGATAGAGTCCGTATTGAATCTGGAACATATGAACCTATAGATATAACGGTTTCTGACCTTACAATTATTGCAGAAAATAACGTAACAATTACAGGGGGGCGCTCACACATATCTGCTAAAAATATATCTATAGATAATATAAATTATGAAGGTGAAAGAATAGATGTAGATGATACAGGATTCAAAATTACAGATTCTCGAATTGAAAATCCGTCTGGTTGGGGATTATTAATCTGGAATAGTGATACGACTGTAGAAAATAATTACATTAAATCTAAAGATGGTGTTTACGTATATAATAATAGAGATAATGTTACACTCTCTGACAATATTATTATATCTGATGGTGACCAAGCACTGCGAGCAAGAAGTGGTTCTGATGTAACATTAAATAGAAATAATCTTGTTGGAAATAATGCTGTATTAGCAAACTCTGGTAGTTCTATTTCATTTAATAATGATATATTAACAGCTAATTCGAATAAAAATATTGTCCAATCTAGTACATCTGACTATGATATAAATAATATTACTGTAAACGATGGTAAAGTGTTAGAATTTGCAACAAGAACTGCATCAACAAATGAAGTTATGACATTAAAAGATGGCTCAATTGAATTTAGTTCTGGAAATATAATACATACCAATAAAAATATATATGATAGTTCATCTGTATATTCCTCAGGATTAACTATTACGACAGATGGTTCTGCAAAAATCGGTAGTAGTTCATCATATCTTTACATGAAAAGTAATAATATGATTATAGAAAATATTGAGGTCGATGAACGAATAGAACCTGAAGGTAAAAATATTACGGTTAGAAATGTATCAATTAATAACCCTAATGATTGGGGTATCGTAGTTCGAGATTCTGATGTTCTTGTTGAAGATGTTATGGTAGATTCTGAAAAAGGTATTTATGTAGATTCAAATTCAAATTATGCTAATTTAACTTCTGTTACAATTAAATCAAAGAATAATGGAATACGTTTAAGAAACGGACCTGATAATATAATACTCAATGATGTAGACGTAACAAGTGAATCTGGATATGCATTATTATCTGAGGGTTCAAATCCAATAGACGTTACAGAATCTAAATTTAAGTCATTAAATAATCACGCAATACGGTTACAAGGTGGAAATACGATAGTATCAGATATTATTATTGATAGTCCAAAAGATGCAATTTCTGTATCAGGTAGTTCGACGGATATTACATTTGGAAATAATATAACAGTTACTAATGGAAATATAGTAAGTGCTGCAGATAGAGGTGCAAGTACGGGGGATACGTTAGAAATAACGGATAGTTATGTAAAAAATATAGATAGTAATTATCAAATAAATATTTCGAATACAAATCATGGTTTTACATCACTATATACAGACTCTCTTACCCTTACATCAGATGGAACAACATCTATTGGAGGATTGGATATATATGGGGAAAAAACGATTATAGATGGTATTGAAAGCAATTCTAAAAATAATAATCGTGTAGATGTGTATGCGGATGATGTAATAGTTAAAAACAGTGTAATTAATAATGATGATAATTGGGGTATGGTTGTTCGTAATAATAGAGTACGTATTGAAAATACACATATACGTGCAAAAGAAGGTATGTACTTAGATAGTAATAGTAGAGGTCATAGAATTAATAATAGTAATATATCTTCCCGTGGAATAGATATGGAACATAATAATGGTGTATCTAATGTTACCATTTCAAATACTATATTATCTAGTGATAATAGTCATGTTATTACTAATAATGGAGGTGGCGGCGAATTGAAATTAAACAATGTTACAATAGACGGGCCAAATGGGTTATCACTTAATCGGAATACAGATGTTCAATTACAACAAAACATTGAGTTTGTTGATGGCGCACAAAATTCATTATCTAGTTTGTTCCTTGCTAATCCAGACGATACAGAAACAGTTCTTACAGATAAAATTATAGAAAATAAACAAAGTTCGTTTACAATTATAACCAACACAAATGACTACAACCGTGTTGATATTAATGGAAATAATCAAATATACAATGTTCAACACGAGAATGTAACGTTTGGATATTCTAAAATATATGGTAAAAATAATACTATTAATAATGGGTTGTATTATTCACCAAATGAACATTCCATTGAAATATACGGGGCAGATAATACTATTAAAAATACAGATATGCATAATAAAAATAGTTGGGGTATAGTCATTCGTTCACATAATAATACTATTAAAAATAATTATATCCGCGCAAGAAGAGGTGTTTATGTTGATTCAAATCTAGATAATAATATTATATCTACGAATGAAATTGATGTAAATAATGATAATGGTATTAATTATAAATCAGGTAGCACAGGTTTAATTGAATATAATACGATTATAAACGGTAATCCTGCGATTAATCCTGCAAATGCAGACGTTGAAAATAATACGATAGAGTAAATTAGCTCGATTTTCAATCATCAATTAATTAAAAATAGATACAATTCCAAAATTATATAACCTATAATATATAATTTATATATGAGTTTACCTACTGTTGTTAAAAAAGCCGTTCAACTTATAACGGTTGATGCGGAGAAAGCATATTCAAATGATGAAAAAGATAAATGGAGTTATATACGAGACGAAGCAGAAGAATTGTTAAAATCAAATGGATACACCTACGAAGGTAGCGGTGATTATCGTATGGTATATTCATATCCAAATAAAAATAAAGTTGTAAAAATACCTAAATTACCTATAGGACAAAAAGAAAATCAATCAGAATGCGAAAACTGGGATAATGCCCCGTCAGATATAAAAAATCAACTTGCGGAAATTTATGACGCTGATTGGAATGGAAAATGGTTAATACAGGAGTACATCCCTATAGAATCTTGTTCTAAAAGTGAAGCAAAAAAATTAAGTAATAAATTAAAAAATAATAACGTTTATATTGCAGAAATAGATGTGTGGAATGTCGGTAAAAGAAATGACGGTACGGTTGTTGCTTTTGATTATGCTGGAAATTATTAATTTAAATATATTTATGATTCACTATTAATTTCAATTAGTTCATTATGATATTTCATCCAAAACATTGTCCCATCTTCAAATAAAGCGTAATTCGGATTAAACATATCATTAAGTATTTCTTTAACATCTTCTTCAGAATTAATTTCATAATCAAATGAAGGATGGTCTACCGGATACATATATTCATCTTGTACAGAATGTTCTGTATATTCCTTAATATTATGTTTGTTCTCCATAATCAAATCATATGCATCATCGATGTCATCAGATTCGATACGTATATCAATATTCTGTCCAAGTCCTGCTCCTTCATATTGGCATTTAATTATTGACCAAGCCATATAAAATGTATGTTTTCGTTTAATATAAAAGTACGGATTGTATATATTATTATAAATAACGTCTTGTCAATATACGAACAAAAATGATTTATATCTCGAAACGAACAGACAATCACACCGAAATCTCACTAACAGTGTTGTTAGTGGGGTTATGTTACCGAGGCCCCAAAGTGGGACCAAAACTAGCCAAAAGACCGAAGTTATACAAGTTGACTTTACGTTGTTGTAAAGTTTAGTTGTATATTAAGGGTTCTCTACAGTTAAGTCTATTCTTAAAACAACGTAAAACAACGTTTAGTCCTACGTCCGGTCCAATATTCCCACTAACAACACTGTAACTTAGATTATTTGACAGATTGTATATTATATTTATTGTTAATTAAATATTTAGTGTAATAAGATATATATCATATAATGAATCGAAGGAATTTTCTTATGTCAACAAGTTCTGGTATTATTGGTGCACAAGCTGGTTTAATATACTATTCTAATCCATCAATAGCCACATCAATAAATATATCTTTATCCGGTATAAATTCTAATAATTTAGAATTAACAACAAAATATAATATTAAATTCAGTGATATTTCAGACAGCTATACACAGATATATTCGGATACAAGAACAATTTCAGATACTACACAAGATATAAATTTTACAAGTCAAATAGATGTATTATCACACGTTTCGTTTGATGATTCAGATTTTTTACCATCAAATTCAGAAACTAGCAGAACAAGAAAATTAGATATAGAAGTTATATTTGAACTTTCAAACGGTATATCAGATACTGTTAAAGGGTCTTTTGATGTTACAATACAAACGCCAAGTATAAACGCTACGGGTGGTGAAAGTTATAAATTCACAGATGAAAATGATATCACATATCGTATTCATGCATTTAATACTATAGGTGAACATACGATTGAATTTAATAAATATGATTCACAGAGTTCTATGGATGTATTAGTTGTAGGTGGGGGCGGCGGTGGCGCGTCACATCGTGGTGGTGGAGGTGCGGGCGGTTTAATATTCAATGAGAATATAAACATCAACCAAAATCAGTATAGTTTAACAGTTGGTGATGGTGGTATGGGTGCAGATTCCGGTCAAACAGAATATGGCTCTGATGGAGATAATTCTGTATTTGATTCATGGAATGCTATTGGTGGAGGTGCACCATATGGAAATAAAGGTAGGGATGGTGGTTCAGGTGGCGGTTCAGGAACAGAATCACAAATCGGTGATGGTGGTTCAGGTATAAGTGGACAAGGTAATGATGGTGGTGGAGCAAATGATAATTCAGGTCGGAGTGGTTTAGCTGGTGGTGGTGGTGGAGCAGGTTCTGTTGGAGAAGATGGTTTATCATCTAATGGGCGTATTGATAATTATGGAGACGGTGGAATAGGTTTAGATTTCACCGATTTATTTGGGACTTCTGTTGGAGATAGTGGATGGTTTGCTGGTGGAGGCGGTTTAGAAGGAAGAACAGACATATCAAATGGTTCTACAGGAGATTATGCTAAAGGTGGATTGGGTGGAGGTGGTAATAGTGGTATACTAGAAGGTGGAGATAATATGGATGTTTCAGATAGACCGGGACAAAATTCACCGAAAGGTGATGGTGAAAATGCAATTTCAAATACTGGGGGTGGGGGCGGAGGTGGGAATTATGACCAGTGCGCTGGAGGAAAAGGCGGTTCAGGTGTTATTATTATTCGATATCAATTAAATTAAAACTACCCAATATATATAACGTTTTACATATAAATTAATATATGACAAAATCTAATTTAAATATAAGTAAAAGAAATTTTCTAATTGGATTATCTAGTATATCTATTGGTTCTGGCACAATTTTATCATCATCTCAGAAAGTAGATGCTAGTATTACTGTTCAAGGTGGAATTGATAATGTTACGGCAAATACAAGCACAGGTGAGGTTTCAGATATATATTTTCCAACAGATAAATTAAGTTTTGATATATCTTGGAATAATATGACGAATCTAGACGATTCCGTTACACTAAATATATACTCAAAATTAGATTCTGACGGTGATTACGATATGATTGACACCAGTGAATTTTTATTTCCAAACGAAAAAAATGGAAGTGTTATATTTGAAAATATATCATGGGTTGATAATAATAAATTACAAACACCATTAAGTCTCATTGATACACATTCTACATTATCTTCAAATGATTTTACTGTATCAACAGATGGTTCAACGAAGGTATTTAATATGTATATACTATTTGAATTTGACCATTCTGCTTTTAATCATGAGATAGAAATACCCGTTGATATAAATATTACATTTGAAGAGACATATCTTGAATATGGTTTGCGAGATGATTTTTCTGGAACAAAACTCAATAACAGATTAAATCAAAAAGAAGGTAAATATAATACAGGAAGTATAATTTGGGATAACGCATGGTTACGACCAGATTGGACCCCTGCTGAAACAACAGGAACATATTCGATGAACGACGGTTATATAAGCGTCACAAATAATGATGCTAGCATAAGAGCACCTACGGTAAATGTAGATGTGACAGACGGTTTTCGAATGAAAATTGACATGC
>Ga0208282_10097_pt1 | contig 13537 bp, 33 predicted proteins | sample AntRauMetaVIRRA1_FD_184784 | JGI IMG/M metagenome (GOLD analysis project Ga0208282, IMG submission 184784) | Saline lake microbial communities from Rauer Lake, Antarctica, in enrichment culture - Antartic Rauer Lake 1 Metagenome VIRRA1 (SPAdes)... ...
TGGTTGCACGCGCGTGGGAGTTCACGCTGTGGGAGAGGAGGGCTCCAAGATTCGCAACGATGAAGAGTTCTTCTATCCCGACCAGCTGGAGATTCTGGAGGAGGAGAACGAATACACTGAGATGGATGCCATGGAGAACCTATGGTCTGCTGGTGCGCACAGGAGAATTTCACTGAGGAAATATGTCCATGGTTAGCGTAATAGGCTCCGACCACGGACCCAAGTGCATACTCAAGTCCCATTTCAAAACTGACGAGGAAGGAACCGTATTCATAGCTTATTGTGGGAATAGGTACAACGCTCATTATCATGCGACCATAACACCATATGAGGGCAATGACCTTTGTCACGATTGCCTATTCGATACGATATGCGAGTGGTAGGTAATTCTATTTCGCTGGGAATTCAATAGACTATCAATGGGGGATAACTCGACGAACAAAGAAGTATATGGGTTCGCAGCCTATGGAATCATCCATAAAATCCAGGGAGAACCGAGAAAGTTTACGAGAACGCAAGAGATGGCACACGCTCAATGTGGAGAGGTCATCTGGATTGACGACATAAAGGAGAAGTACTACGCAGATTACATTCCACCATCCGATAAGAAGTGGTAGCATTGCACTTGCACATATCAGAAGATATGTCCAATGACAACCCAGTCAACGTTAAGAGGAGCATATAGGAGACTAATCAATGGAGAAACCTGAATACCCATACCCGAACTTGGTGGTAGATAGAGCAATGAATATCGGAGGAGAGGCTGGACCTTGGCATCTAAAAGAGAAAGGAGAAAGCAGAGTCAAGTGTGGACAGAAACAGAGAACTACAAGGTCCCAATCTAAGACCAATCTGACTCAAGAAGCTCTGCTCGAACTCATAGGGCAGAATATGTGCCACGATTGCTGGGAAATATACTTCGAGGACGAGGCTATCGAGTACATCTGTCACTGGGATGAATCCCGAGCAAGCCTCGTCGATAAGATTCTCGGCTTGCTCGGTTAGGTATCTATTTTATGTATGAGGCCGTGAATAAGATATGGCGTACTTCGCTTCCAAATACGAAATCCGTGGTGGTAGACTTCGGATTGAACTCGAAAACGGAAGCGAAAGAACGTTAAGAGGAGACAAGAAGACAGCCGGTCCCATCAATGGATGGCTTGGTCAGACAGCGGTATTCTCTGACTCTACAGCTTATTGGACCGATGGGAGAGGTTGTTTGTATTACTCTTCTCTATCGACGGTTTCGGATACGGTCCGAATACCAGAGCGATGGAAGAACAATTCGGGGCCACCCTACTGCATGGAGGAGATATGCACATGGGAATGCTAAACGACGAACTGAAAGAAGGAGGAATTAGAGTAGACGATAGCGCTCTGCTCGGGTATCTCGTCACTCTGCCATCATACGATGGATGGCATATAGTTACAGGGTTCGAGGATGATGGAATCTATCTCTTGTGTTCCGATACCAGGATTACACGAGACGATGACATGATAGTCCTCGATGTAGAGAACGACGAGGTATACGCCTCTGATAACCAAAAGCTCAAACTCCAAAAGGCTCCTAATGACCTTTGCGAGGATTGCCTTCCAAGATACGAAATGGTGTCATCATGGCAGAGTTAGACCGCATCAATAGCTTGGAGATACGAAGGAAGTATGTCCCTATCGCTGCTACATGGCACATCATCGACGCCGAGGAGGGACCAAAGGCTACACTCTGCTCCGCAGGATTAGGAGGCGGAGATACCCTACGGGATAGCTTAGACGACCACACTCTCCTCTTTGAACGAGAGGTTTGTGACGCCTGCATTGACAAGGCAGGAATATACGAACAAATAGCAACATGGAACAAATAGTATTAGCAAACGGTAGCGTCATAGAGTATGATGTTAAAAACGGACGAGTGGTTGGAGACTGGCCCATGAAGAAATCCAAGAAAACAAAGTCAATCAAGTCGGGGGAAATCTCTGGAAAATATAGCGTCTCTGGTGCCTCCTGGTTCGAGAATTCATACACCTACAAGAAAGACGCTGTACAATACCAGGGACATACCCATTACATCGCAGAGAAGGATAAGGAACACCTTGGTCCAGGAGTAGAGGTACTCAAACTCGAATTCGATTGTGGGAGGGAGTTAAATCTGAACCCAGACAGATACAGGCAATTCTTTAGCGAGGAAAGCGTTTCCCGTGACGACGAGCCTGAAATCAACATCTGTCCTGGTTGCTCCAAGTCCATGGATGAAATATGCCGATTATAGACACGGTACATGAGTGGAGACCAGTCTATTTCGACGCCCACGGGACTTGGCACAGAATAGACCGATTCCAAGGCTCTAACGTTGTCTCTAAATGTGGCCACTCCCGTCTCAGGAAATGGACTACAGAACCGGGCCATCATCCGATAATAGAAGAGTCAGACGAAGTCTGTGAACGCTGCTTCACAGAGGAGATATGTCCATGGTGACTATGGCTCCTCCGAGAGAACGGGAAATTCCCTCTGCTCTTTATGTTGATGGAGTCTGGCATACCTCCCAAGATGATTATTACTACGATATGGATGGCACGGAATGTTTCTTGACGTTCTGTGGCAGAAGAATCAGAGCCTCGACCGCTATAGGATGCGATAAAGCAGAGGATGTCGCTCCTCCAGATAGACTATGTACCTGTGCAATCGGGGTGATTGCTCCTTGGCCGTAGAGACAGGAGGAGATGATGTTCTTTACGGAGTCAGGCCACATCAGGGATACTGGCATGCAGTAGACGACGTTACATACCATCATACTGGAGAGATTCATCAAGTAATCACTCGTTGCGGTCATAAGTTCGAGTACGATGATATTGCTACATGGGCATACGATTATTCTTGGACGTATGCCATAGGAGGATGTAATAGGTACTGCAACTATTCGATAGACGTCATAGGGCCATGGAATCCAGAACAATCCAAATAGTACGGAGGCCAGACGAAGACGTATGGCACGTCATTGACCGCAAGGGAGAACTCTGCACGAGAGAGCTAAAGGATTATGTAGAGGGAGGAGCTATAACGAGATATTCAGACCATGAAGAAGACCTTTGTAAAACTTGCATCGGAAAGATGCAATCGGTGATTTGTAGATGGCCGTAGACACTAAAGATGGACGGTTGTATGCCGTTAGAGTAGGAGCGCACTGGCATGAAGCAACGGCTGTTCTTCATGGAGTAGCGACTGTCTGTACTGGTTGTGGCGAGAGATACGAATATACAGATGTCTTTCAGACATTCTACTCTCACTCTGACCCGTCTGATATACGCCAAGAGCATAAGTTCTGTGAGTGTGCCATGGAGGAACTTTGTGAAGTATATGAGGAGGACATTGCTTCATGGTCCAAGTAAGGCTCCTATACGACGAAGAGAATAGTTATCACCACGTTCTGGACAACAAGGGGAACATCATATGTAATACACTCCTTTGGAAACAGAATTATGGAAAGAGGACTCGGGTTCCTATGACAGAACTGACAGACTATGACCTCTGCTATCATTGTAGCAAGCAGGTGGGTTATGAGGTGATAGCGCCATGGAGGACATGAAGAATAAGATTGAAGACGACGATTGGATACAAGTTGAAAGTGGGCAATGGCATCAAGTTAATCATTGCGAAGACTCTTGTTTTCTGACCATGTGCCAGGAAGTCGTTGACAGAGAAGACGTTATTGCTCTTCTAAAGGGAGTACTCTATCCGGGCATATGGCCTTACGAATGTCCTACGTGCAGTCCGAGAATGGAACCTGTCGCTGATTTAGAATAGAATCAACGCGAGGTTGTTTGCTATGGCGTAGACATGGATTGTAGCGAATGTTAAGACCCAGAGTCCGAATATCAGCTTAGTATTCTTAGACATCAGAGGGAACGTTAGTGTCCCGCACATAGCAACTGCCTTTACCCCGACTAAGCCCATTGAACCATAAGACTCATACGCTGCTCTCATGAAGGGATTACCTTCACCCAGTCCCATATTCAGACCGATAGCGGTCGTTGCTACATCGCCTGCTCCGAGTGCGAAGGAAATCCCGAGCATTCCCATTAGGATTCTGTCTCTCACCTGAAATCACTAATTTTATATATACCGAGGTCTATATTAATCTTACCTACTTCCATGGACGACTGGGTTAAACTGGACGGGGTTTGGCATAAGTTCTACCATGGAACGGAGGAGACACTCGCTACGAGGTGTGGGCATGTTACAAGACGCACAAATATATCCGAACGCTCTGACGGGCAAAGAGATAGAACAATCATACAAGAAAAGAAAAGGGTTTGTTTCGCGTGCAACAGAGCGCTCAAGTTCATCTGGCATGTCGAGTAAGACAACGACGGACCCAGACCATGAAGCCCTATGGTTCCGAATAGGACGCAAGGGGTTCAAGGTTCATAAGGTCTTCAAAATCTCCCAAACGGCAACATCAACTCACTGTGGAAAGATAGTTAACAACGACAACGCTATGTTTCCTCGCAGAAGAAAGGAGAGCAAGCTCCTCAAGGAAGAGCAAGATATATGCGTTGAATGTTCTAATCACATGGATGGAATTTCTCCATGGGACGAAGACGTTAAAGATGATATTGCTCCCTGGGAGTAAGTACATTTATTAGGAACTGAGCCATATCGTTTCTTATGGCAGATACAGTCCTCGATGACATCGAAATAACCCTTAGATTCCGACGAGTTATCGACGACGGGGCAGATATTAACGAGAGAGGGAAAGACCATTTATTAGCAGAGGTTATAGATATTGATGGTAGTGAAGATATTACAAACGCATTGGTCCTCCATATCAATGATGAGATTGGAGTCGACATACGAGAACATGGTGTTGGAACATACAAGCCGGTAGCCCCGTTAGATGAAGACATATAAGTGCCCGAGTTGTCTAAGTAAGAAACCCTTTGACTCGGAGTACAAGCTCAAGGAGCACGTTAAACGTAAGCATCTCTATACCTTGCGGTTCGAGCATAGTACAGAAGCCTCCAGGATATATGACAGATGGGCTGGAGGAGACAACAACTACGAGGAGATGTTAGACGAGGTAGATGAAATGGGGTACGAAAGAATCCGGGACTGGCCTTACTCGTAGTCTATATCTTTGAAGTTTTCTTTGAGTTCTGCCGTGAGGGTAGAGCTATCTGACTTTCTAACGATGTCTATTAGATAGCGCCCATACTTGCCTTTTTCTCCCTCTCGAACCCTCGTTTCAACCACAAAGGGGAATCTATCAGAGTGAGATATTTGTCCCTCCTCAACCCAGTCTTGGACGAATTCTCTTTCCTTCATCCCTCTCTTGTATTCTTCTGATTCGTGTTTAACGAAATGGATTTCGTGAGTATCTATACCTAAAATTCTCGCTGTTATTTCATGTCTGATGTTAAAGCCGACGTCGATATTGACGACTAACGTGTCTCCATCGACAACTCTTACAACATCTGCCTGATATTTGTACACATATTATAGAAGAGGTTGTCTAATTTAAATTACCAGTCAGAGATAACAAGGTACTCGGGAGCATCTTGGTATTTTCGTTTATCCATTCGTATGTCATTATTCTCCAAGGTATCTACGAGTTCTTTCATTGGAGTATGCCGGACCTTGTTATTCTCATCTACATAACAAATTCCTTCCATCGCAAAGAATATACTCCCGGGTTCCATGCTCTTGCTTCCGATAACATCTCCATGGAGCATTATGCTCCCCTTCAAATCACACGTTAACCATAGGAATTCTCTACTTACACTCGTATCATTTATCTTCTCGTAATCAAGAGAACCCATCCTATGACTGTTCTACCTTTGAATTGTACTCTTCTATTTCTTCATCGGAAAGGTCTTCTTTCCATTCTACTTCCTCTTGCGTCCAGTTCGTTGTATTGGGCCCTCGGATTTCTCGGCCGCAAATCTTACACTTGAATTCGGAATATACCCGGGACTCCTTTTCAAAGGTTTCTGGATGAGAGGTCCAGCGTATTTCTTTGTATCTTCCTGTTCTGTTCAGGCAACTCTTCTCCATCAGCCTCAATTCGAGGTCGATATTTCGGATATTGCTATAATCTTCTTCGTATTTTTCACAGCAATTGGAGACAATGCCCGATTCTTCTTCCTCCGAGGCTCCGAATAACCTCTGTAAGAAACTACTCATCATCATTCTCCACGATTTCGTAGTCCGTATACTGAATTCTCTTTATTGAGAGGTCTGTTTTATCGTTTATGAGGGCTGTAAGATTACAATATCTCTTGTAATAGACGTTACGGTCCAGAGAGGAGAATACTAACAGCATCCCGACCAACGAGATGAGTACCCCGTCAAACGTCATACTCGTAAATCCATATAACGCTGCTCCTGCCCCAACCAATCCAAAGGAATAGTTGGCGATTAACTCTCCAAATTTTCTGGACTTGTCCCTCATTTTCTATTCTATTCTATAATCCGAGTCATATGTAATAAACTTACTTGTATGGCGCTCTGCCGCCTCGCAAGGTCAGATATGAGATGTGAGAATCCATACTCTTATTACATACCACGAGTAGATATAGACAAGAGGTGAAAATGGCCGAAATAGACTGGAGTCAGCGAGCCAATCGGATGCGCATGAAGCAAGAGCAAAAGATTGAAACGCCTGAACTCCCAGAAATTGATACGGAATCGTTCTCTCATAAAGAGAGATTCCCGGAACCGGAGATTCATTGTCCCGACCATGGAGATGAAGACCACTATCCAACAGCGTGTTCCATCGACATCGCTCACGACATTCACTGGTCTCATATGGGAGGGCATCATGCTCTCGCATGGACGCATGGTACACACTCATACAATGATAGCAACAGATATTATATCCGAGCCCTAATATCTGATAGAGCTAAAGAGTGGTATCACGCAGAGCGCGTAATGGCAGATAGAGATTCGCGCGCCTGGTGGATTTTCGACCGTCTCTGCGAGGAGATGGGATGGAGAATTCTCGGTGATACTCTCGTACTCAAAACAAGAGACAATGAGCAAGACTATGGCTGGTCCAACGTTCATAAGATGGACGATTGGGAATACATCGACGAAATGATTACGGAGCTATAACATGGTAGGACCCAACAAGTATTACGAGGACAAGTTTCACAATAACTTCCCAGTAGACTCTCCGAGAGACAAACAGAAACCTGCTGTAAAAGCAGCCTTCAAGGAGTTCGATAATGGGGCAGATGTTGTTCAGATTGACGCTCCTCCCGGACTGGGGAAATCGTTTATCAACTATACGGTAGCGCAGGGTATGACGGGGGATGTATTCTACGTCACCCCGCTGAATACCCTCGTTGACCAGTTGGAGGAGGATAAGAACCTCGAACCATGGATTATGACCATGAAGGGGCGCAAGCATTACGAGTGCATTAGCGATTTCGCTCCTCCCGGCGTTAGTGTAGACAAGGCTCCGTGCCAAAAGCAATCCAACTTCGATTGCCCGGTTAAGGAGGATTGTCTCTACTACGGCCGAAAGAAGAGCGCCATGGACCATCCATTCGTTGTGACTAATATGTCATATCTAATGGCTGATTCCATGATGCCAGACGATGCGAGCCAATTCGAGGACAGAGATATTCTTATCGTCGACGAGGCGCAGAATATTGACGACTTCGCTCTGGACTTCGTTTCTTTCACTATCAGTAAGAAAACGGTTCCTAACGACGTCTGGAAGAATATGACGGTTCCTCACGAGAAGTATGAGGAAGATGAAGATAAGCTCATCGAGTGGGTTGATGAGGAGGTTTCCTCTGCTGTCAAGGAGGGAATTCGCAAACGTCAGTCTAAGGATAGGAAGTCTGACCAAGACCTTAACGAACTGGAACAGCTCACTCAGTTCAATTCGCGCATAGAGAAGTTTATCCAGGACCGTATCAATCACGACTGGATTGCGCAGATTGACTGGGCTGGACCTGCAAGTGATAACAACCGCATCATGTTCAAACCGATTACCGTTGGCCGGTTCCTGCATGAACTTCTCTGGGGTAGAGCAGATAAGATTATTCTTTCCTCTGCCACGATTCCCAAAGGAGACTGGCTGAAAGAAGTTGGTCTGGACCAAGCGAACGTTCACCGCCTGAACATCGGTTCGCTGTTCCCGGTAGAACATCGTCCCATTATCACGAGCCATGCGATTGGAAAGATGACCTACAACAAGAGGGACGAAAATGCTCCCAAGATGGCTCGGAAAATCAAGGAGATTGCCGAGTATCACGAGGGAGAAAAGGGCCTCGTTCACTGCCGGTCTTACGGGATGATGGAGCAAATCCAAAACGCGTTCTACGATAACGGGGACCGGAAGTGGTTCCATGAGAACGTCAAGACGCAGAACCGGATGGACCGCGAAGGGAGCCTAAACAAATGGAGAAATGGAGATACGCAACTCTTCTTCTCCGTGAATATGTCCGAGGGGATTTCTCTGGACGGGGACGATTGTAGATTCCAAATCCTCGCAAAGGTCCTCTATCCCTTCATGGGAGATAAGCGGACTAAGTACCGTATTCAGGAACGCGACGACTGGGACTGGTACAACAATCAAGCCGCTATCCAGCTGGAGCAGGCATATGGACGAGCCGTTAGGTCGGTAGATGATTATGCCTCGTTCTATCTCTTAGACGAGAGCGCGACGGGTCTCATCGACCGCAACAAGCATCTCTTCCACGATTGGTTCCTTGAGGCTATGGTGGAGACTGACAATGCGGGAATCATCACGGACCTCAAACCCCGGGTTCTGTCCGACCAGAACTTCACAAGTGGTGGGATTTCCTCGGGGGCTGATGTAGACTGGTAAAGGCAACCGTTTAATATTCGGGGGTGACAACCGTTCTCTATGGACGGCCCTCCGTACATCAATAAGTATTCCAGTTCATACGTCCTTACAAGCATGTATATTCAACCGGAGAACGTAGCTGCTCCTGCTATACATGAAGTCATTTACGCAGAGATAGCAGACCATTTAGATTACGCCCCGTTATTAATTAAGTTGGGCAGCGTACATGCTCCTATGAGAGCAGACAATTCAACGCCTGCTGGCGTCTTGAGTGTTCCTCACTCACTCGCAGAGCAATCGGATATGGATAGGCTCCCTGATGAAAAAGACTTCTTAATCGCAAAGGAGGGAGGCGCAGCTATCGTGAGCAATCTATTCCCGGAAACTCTCACCGGAGGAGAGGAATGACCAGCGAAGTCATCTTCTTCGATGTGAATGGAGAAGAAATAACCACTGTAGATGTTGCTGTTGCTGATGACCCGCAATCCAGATACAATGGATTAAGCAACGTTTCAGAACTGCAATCAGGAGAAGGTATGTTATTTCTCTATCAAGAGGAAGACTATAGGTCGTTTGTTATGAGAGATATGGAATTTGATTTGGATATTATCTTTGCTGATAGAGAGGGAGCAATCACAGAAATACATGAGGCTGTCGAGCCTGCAGAAGGACAGACAGATAGAACGTTAACGGAATATGAAGGACTCGCTCAAGCTGTAGTCGAAGTCCCCGCGGGGTTTTGCGTTCAGCATGGTATTGAGCCCGATGGATACATTGAAGTTCTCTTATACGACTGATGAGATTTCCATACTTTTAATATAGATGGGGATATAGATATAGGCGGAGTAAAAATGACAAGTGAAGAATTTACGGCCTCTGGCCCGAACGCTCTTCGGATGGCGAAAGGAGCGCTTCAATCGCTGGATATTGGCGACGAGGATGTCGAAGCTATCCAGATTCGAGTGGAGTACGGGGAAGCAGAGGTTACAGAAACAGAAACCGAATCGCTTGAAGCAACCCCTGATACGGAGCAGCCAGACGAGGATGTCGAAGAGGATTCAGATGAACCTTCTTTCGAGTTGAAGCCAGATACTCAAAAGTTCAAGGTTCTTCGCGCCCTCATCAAGAATTACGAGAATAAGGGATTAACTTCTAAAGATGTAGAAGAAATTCTCGGTGAGGACCTCAACGTCTCCCATCTTCTTGGCAAGATGGCTGGAGACGAACTTCTTCAACGAAACGAAGTTGAGGACCGGGGGCACCGCGAACCGAAGTGGAAGTATGAGCCTACCGAGTTTGGCCTCGGTGAGCTTCAGCGCGTTCAGCGGGAACAGGCGTAGAAGAACAGAATACCGATTCGGATTCGGTATCTTTATTACATAATCTACCAATAGATAGATGGAGACAGAAAATGGAACTTGATGGTGAGAACTTCGGAACGAAACGAGATGTAGTGCTGACTCTCTACAAGAGAAACAAGGACGACGTCGACTCCCTGGTGGAATTCATCACCCTTGTTCAGGACAAGGTGGATATTTCGGAGGGTCACATCCGTGACGTCTTGACCGAGAACGTTCAGCCTGGAACGCCAAGCACGGAACTCCAGAAGACAACGCTGGAAGTTTACGACGAAGACCCGACCGAGACGTATACTAACATCGCACGCGAAGTAGGCAAGCGGATTGATGGAGATGCACCAGAGATGTCTACCGTTGGAGATCACATCCGGCGCTGGCGAGACCGTCGCCGTGATGTGAAGAAGTACACGATGGACCCCGAAGTCTGGGAGAACCGAGAGTATGGGGCAAAGAAGCACCGCTCGTCAGAGCCTATCCCCGAGGAGGAACAGGAAGAAGAGGAAGTTATCCTCGGGGAAGAGCAGCCAGAACCGGTGGAAGAAGAGCCAGAACCCGAAGTTGAGGAGAAAGAAGAGGTCGTGGCTGAACCCGAAGAGGATGAAGACACCGTCACGTTCACTGTCTCGGACGACGAAGCTATCAGCGTGATTCGAGGAGTTCTGAAGTTCGAGGACGACGACCTTGCTCGGAAACTCCTTGAGCAGTACTGAGATAAAATACATACTTTTATAATCCCATAAGCCGAAGGGATGGTAGAGGAGTGAGACAAAATGGCCGATTATGAAATAGACCTCGAACGCGGTGAAAGCGTACAGATAACTATGGGAGAAGACGTGTTCCATATGGAGCGCCGCCCGCGCAAGAGCGATTGGGAAGTCGGAGACGTAGTTCACGATAGAGAGAAGGACAGCGATGACGAAATGCTCGTTGTTAACGTCTCTAATCGCGCTGTTAGCAATGTGAACATCGGAGGCCTCAACGTAGCTGAAGCAAACGAGAATTATCCCTCCGATGATACCTGCGTGTTCATCATCTACAAGGAGAACCTCCTTAATTCGATAGATGAAATCCCGGACGACCTCGGGATGTTCTTCAAAGACGACAAGTTCAGGGTCCTCGGGGTAAAGGCCTACGGCTTCCCGTCTACCCGGCTCGTTTCGGCCAATGAATAAAAAAGAATTCATGTCATACGCTGACTTCGACAGAGATACTCAGTGGAGACTTGATATAATGTCGAAGTTCTGCGCTAAACGAGGTTCTAAAACGAGAATTCTTCTCGCTCTCCATGAGAAGGGAGAGGTCGACCGAAGCGAAATGGTGGACGCAGCCGCCAAAGGATACGGGATAGCCAGAGACACGGTAGAAAGAGATATAGGAACTCTGAACAGGTCAGATGTAATAGAGGACCGAGAAGAAAAGATAGCCCTGACGGAAAAAGGCAAAGAATTGGTCGTAGATGCAATCGAAATCTTGCGTCTCCACGAGGATATAGCCGACTGGACGACGTAATCAACCTGATTTATTACACTGGGATTCCAATAATGAAGCCAATGGACTTGGATGAACGGCTCAAAGCATTGCCCGATACAAAAAGACTGAACAACGTAACATCTTTCGAGGCTGTAATATTAGATGTTATAGAATATTGCGATATGTTCTATGTTATTTTAGACCAAACTTGCTTAGAAGATGGAGAAGAAGGTATGATAAGAACCGATGCCTCTACAAAAGATATAACCTGTGTCAGAGAACAAGAAAATTTAGTACTCCATATCGTTCACGAGGCACCACAGAAGGGAGAGATTGCTATGGTAGAACGTCGGTAAGTATACATGGTTATACATTATATGAAATCACATGCAAGAATGTATCGGATGCGGTCGTCGGGGGGATTTTTCCTTTAGGTGGGAGTTCAAGTTAGTAGATAATAATTCCTCTCACTTCAACGCTTGGGAAGCAGAAAATATGTCGGAGGACCCGCGCAAGAACCAAGTTGAACGAGACGCTAATTCTATCGACGTTTGTCCGAAGTGCCTGAAGAAATCAGAAATCGAATTCGATATTGTTGTTCCCTCTAAGGATTAGTGAAACTCCTTTTTGACGTTTGAACAGCCGGTACATTCATACACGACGATGTTAGTCCTGCGCATCTCGGACGCATCAGTCGTTCCCGCTACTTCCATCTTGCTCTTGCATATCTTGCACTTTAGTTTGTCTTGTGGCATGGGTTACTCCTTTTGAAAAGAGTGTCGCTCTTGTTTGTACTTCGTCGCAACGTCGGCATCGGAACTTGTATTTCCCATCGTTAGAGAGGACGTCCAATGTTCCTTTGAAGTGGCAACCAAAGCATACTAATTCTTCTATATTGACTTCAATTGAGGGCTTGTGTCTCTTCTTCCTCTTTGATGATGAGGTGAGTAGCAGCCTCAAGAAGGTTCCGGACCCGCTTATTTGCTCGGACGTGTTTATTCCATGACTGGTCGTGGAGGTACAGGTCGACTCCAGAGTCTATCATATGAGGATTATCGTCTACATAAGAATCATACCCGAGGTCTTCTTTGTACGTCTTTGTAGAATGGAACTCATCATATGGGATTTCATGCTTGCTTAGCCAGGATTTAATTTCATCATCAGCGTTTGTCCTGGCTGTTACGATATGGACCTCGAAGAATTCGTTTAGGAGAATCATCGCCATCCTATTTGATTCTGTTACGGGAGCGATTGATTCCCAGTCGTTATGCCAGCCATCGGAGAGCGCTCCAAGAAACGTATTCATGTATTCGTCATTGGAGAACCCCCAACTCTTCATTTCCTCTTCGGGAAGTTCTTCTTCGGACAAACGTCGAGCATATTCGTGACTATCAGCCAGAACACCCTCCACGTCTACTGCGATAGTTTTGGTCATTAAACGGTCTCGTTACCTATTAACGGCCGAAAAGTAATAAATCTATTGTAACTGATTCTGCTGTGGTTGCTCTGATACATCAGTTACCGATTCAGGGATAGACTGTTCAACGGGCTGATTAGCCGCTTCGATTGTATCTGTATCAATTTGGGACACAGGGCCTCTGATGAACAACGCATGTCCAACAATGAGGACTGCCATTAAACCGCCTACGGGTACAGCCGTTGTATAGTCTACCCCCGCACTGTACAGGGAACCGCTTACGACGAGTAATGTAGCAGGGATTAGTCCGAGGACTACATCGTAATAGCTGACTCGCATAACAATTCTATATATGGGATATTGGTATATAAAATGTTCGTGTTTGCTTCAGTGGTCTATCGTGAGGGTTATATCTGTACTCATATCCATTTGAACCGTGTCCCAGTTATCTCCGAGAACTCGGATGGTATCAATATC
>Ga0208282_10103_pt1 | contig 12851 bp, 14 predicted proteins | sample AntRauMetaVIRRA1_FD_184784 | JGI IMG/M metagenome (GOLD analysis project Ga0208282, IMG submission 184784) | Saline lake microbial communities from Rauer Lake, Antarctica, in enrichment culture - Antartic Rauer Lake 1 Metagenome VIRRA1 (SPAdes)... ...
AGCTGACTAAAAAATTTTTTATCGTATTGCTATGGTACGTGGTAACGTGTTTTCTAAAGAGTGAAATCATTTTGATGGAGAAACGGCGATAGATTGAATACAGTATGAGTCCACAATACAATCACTATGGGGCGGAGGAAAATCACAGATGAAGCAAACAGTAGCACAGACACAGCTGAAGATAATGAAGATGAGGAACGAGAGCAACTAACCCAACGGATGCCATCAAGTCTCGTTAATCAGGTCGATGAGGTTGCTTATGAATTAGGGATGAGTCGTAATGCTTCTGTCAATCTGTTAGTGAAGAAAGGTTTGCAGAATTGGTAAAGTTATAAAATTATACCTTCTTATTACAACACGTAGAAACATCTAAATTATATAAATACAGTCATAAGTATTCTAAATTAATTTATAAGAATTGTATAGTTATTTTTTTATATTTATAACAGTATACTTTACCACCTATAAGAATAATATTGTGATATGAGTCAAGAAATGACTACAGATGATGTGATATTGTATATGGGAGAGCAAGATAAATTAGAAAAAGTAATTGACGAATACCGACCAAGTATCGTTAGCCATGCTATTGATATGAATCCAGAGTTTGTATCAAAAATTATTCTGAGTTTAGAAGGAAATGATAGTATGGTTATGGCAATCAAATTAGAGAAAGACATTATGGATAATGATGACGTAGATGATTTCAAATTCATGTCTGGGTTTATCGATGAGAATCAGGCATTACTTGGACAAGCTATGCTCGATATGGGCTATAGTTCATGGGATGAATTCGAAGATTCAGATACAGAGGTGATTGAATTGATGCTGAAATTAGCTAAGGAGAGACCAAATGAGATATTCGAATCATTTGCGAAACACGTTCCAGACTATGTTCTCAACGCTATAGTTACGAACTTAGAGCTTGAAAGTGGTGTCATCGGGAATTTAGCAGATAATAATGCACTCAGCTTAATAATCTGTAAAGCGATTGTGGGTGATGTTGTAGCTGAATCTGGTGATTTATTTGAAATTTGTAAAATCATATATCAGTATGATGAAGAAACCGTTAAAGAATCCTATAAAGAGGTTCACGGTAAGAGTGTAGATACAGAATACTTTGAAAATAATGCAAATGAATTCGTGAATCACATTATTGGTTATCATAAGAATGAAGTAGCAATTAGTGTTGGTTTGGGGTATAGTCACCTATATCGAAAATTCATTCGTGAGTTGTAGATAGAGAGTAGCTTATTTTTCGATTTTAATCAATACTTATTACCACTTATAATAATAATTGTAGGGTATGAGTCAAAAAATGACTTTTGGTGAAGCAATTGAGTATATTCACAATCATAACAATAGAGATAAAATTTTAAATGATTTTAACAGTGATTTAGCTGAGTTAATGACGTATGAAGATGAAGATAAATTCCACAATCCGTTTATTACAGACCATAGTAGAATGGTTGTTGCTGAGATTACGGATTCTCCACCTGATGCAGAACCTATGGAAGGCGTACCGAGTGCTGCTGATATGTTTTATGATATGAGGTATTCATTTACCAGAGAATTACGACAGTTTGTGTTAGATGAATTCGGCTCACTTGAGAAATACGAAGAAGAGGGTGACGACAATGAAGATGTGAGAGATTGGGCGTTACTCTGTATGTATGCAGATGAGAATCCAGAGAAAGTAAGACCATATCTCTTAGAGGATGCGAGAAAGTTCTTATATATCCTAACACTGAATGAATCGACGTATGTAGATGAAGCTATTGAGAGTATTTACAAGAGAGACGAACAGTTTGTATTGATTAATCTCTTAAAATTATTAGCTCCACAGCTGATGCAACAGGTTCCTGATGAAGAAGTTGTGAGTATTATTGATAGAGCATATGAATCTGATACAGAGAATATTAATGAAACGTATTGTAGAGAACATGATTTAGACAGTATTGATGATAGTGATTATTTCAAAAACGATTCGGAGAAGTTCAACAAATTAGTTCTTCATATCGTATTCAAACATGGGATACTGTTCTTGAAAGTTATACTACAAACAGATAGTAAGATATTCACTGATTTCATCGACAACTACTGATTTTTTTCTTACCTAACCCACCACCTTCCCTTTGTTAGATAAGAAACCTAAGAAAGCTAACACATTTGGGATTGTAATGATAATATTATGATATGTTATTCAGAGATTTGGATAGAGACATACCAGCATATGAGTTGTTAGGCGGTGAACGAGAGAATATCCAGAGTCAAGAGGCGTTTGGGTCGAGCAGTGGGCGTAGAACTTCTGAGAGGGCGTATGACCAGAACCAAGGACGGACAGCTGAATACGTCGTCGCAAAACATTTGAAGAACAATTATGAGGATGATGAATGGGTTTGGTTAGATGATGTTCAGAGTAGTTCGTACAAACACGACTTTTTGTTTAAGACAGATGAAGGGTGGGCGTCAATTGATGTCAAGTCACGCCGAGTAAACGGAAATAATGATAAGAACGTACAGGGGATACCGACGAGCTACCAAGATGACCCTGATTTCTTTGGTAGACATAACGTGAATAAGAATGCGAAGCAGGCACACGTCGATAACCATGTGTATATGATGGTTGCACTGCACGATGATGCTTCTTCAACGGATGAGATACCCTATAAAGCAGGAAGCGTTGTAGGTGTAACAACAGCTACAGAGTTAGCTGAGTGTGATGAATACAGAGGAAATCCTGATTCAGAGATATACAAACAAGCAATACCGTCTTCAGAGCTTCACGAGAGTTCTGATTTAGCTCGTGTTGCTGAACAGAGTATTCAGGACGTACAAGACAACGGTGGTTTTCCAAGTGTGGCAGAAAAAATTCTCAATGAAGAATATTCTAATATAGCTGAAAAGTACAAAGATGAGATACGAGAGAACGAGAAGTATTCTAAACCACATACGTATGATAGCTTGACTGAAGATATGTCTATGGATGTTTCAAAGATTGATACAGATACGACAGTAGAAATCGATACAGATACGTATGAACCAATTATGTTTAATCCAGACTATGAGGATGTAGATAGAGATTCAGAAATGGAGTTGACTAATTATTACATGAAAAACTACGGTTCTCTTAGTTCGAGTGAAACAAGTGCGTTGAAATATTTGGCTACAAAGGAAGATGCTAAGGATAAACTCGATGAAATCATGGATGCACACGACTCGATAACCTACAGTACGCTGTTATTCCAAAATATAAATCAAAAAAGAAAAGATTTCAAGAGCAAAGGTATGATATTAGATGTTATCCCTCATGATGAATTTGGGTCTGTATATAAAATGATGAAACCATGTGGAAAGAGTAACTGCAGTGATTGCCCGCATGGACCGTACCTGTATAATACGAATGGAGATTATATCTGTCCAGTCTGATTTTAACGGTACTGTACACGGTTTGGCTATACTATAGATGCTGTAAGTAATGCGTTTAAATTTAAAATTTTTAGTGGACTACTATGATACACGTTAACATAATTCTTTACCAACATTAGTCATAATATATACATATGGGTGATAATCAACGTACAGATATAGAACCGATTGAATGGGTAACAGAGTGTTTGTTATTAGTAGACCATAACGGTGTTTTAGAAGGTGAAAAATACAGTATATATTATAAGGACACAGAATATAATGGTGTTATTCTTTTTGCACAAGATAGTAAAGCTATTTTCGAAACAAACTATAGATGAATCGTGGTAACTAATAGCATTGACACCCCCCATCGTTTCCGAAGCTAATTCATATTCATCTTTGAGTTGAATATTAGATTGAATACCTATTGTAAGTATATTAGAATACCCCCATCGTTTCCGAAGCTAATTGAGAGCTTCTAACAATTCAACTATAGGTTCCATCGTACCATCTTTATCTAATTCAGATATAGCAGAGTCAACATCAGCATATGATTTGTATTCTTTATATCTCCCTTCTTGTCTACCTGTATTCTTTGTAGATTCTAAGATGAGTGATTGCATTTTTAAATCACCTAAATGGTCTCTAACACGACGTTGTGTTACAGGACTCGTGTCGATATATTCAGCTAATTTAATGTATTTATCATATACGTCTTTACTACGGACAGGCGTTTCATTTGAACGTTCAAAATAGAGAATCGAACAGAGTACCAATTTACCTTGCGTCGTTAAATCTCCAATACTATCGTTTATCAAATCTTGCTCTAAGGCATCTCTTGCACGGTAGACGTGTTCTTCAGTCACGACCTCACTATCTTCCCTGTTAGCTATTTCACCAGCTTCTGTGAGTATATCTAAGCCTTGTCGAGCATCACCAACATCATTCGCAGAGATTGCTGAACAGAGTTCGATTACACCGTTTTCAATAACTCCATCGTGAAACGCAATTTCAGCTCTGTCTCGGAGGATTTCATTCAGTTCGTTCGCATCATATGGAGGGAATTGCAATTCACGTTGAGCCAGAGATGATTTGACTTTCTGACGGAGATTATCTGTGAATCTTAAATCATTGCTGATACCGATAACCGTGATTTTCGTATCTTGTAATCGATTGTTTGAACCAGCTCGTGGAAGTTCATAGAGAAGCTTGTCGTCGGTTCCAATATTATCTACCTCATCAAGAACAATAATGACGTGTTCACCTAACGAATCTAATTCATCATACATCATACGAAACATCTGTTCTGAAGGGTAGCCTGTGGGTGTTATGTGGTTCTCTGGTTCACGTATCTCATTAATGATAGCACCAGCTAACTGGTATGATGTATTGATATTCTCACAAAGAACCCAGATTGTATTAAGATTGATACCGTGATACTCGTTAATATCACGTTCAAGATGTTGCGTAAGGTAACGTGTCGTGACTGTCTTACCGACACCTGTCTTTCCGTACAAGAGGATACTTTTCGTATCTCTCCCATCCATAATAGGTTGCAGGAGATTTTTGTATCTCTGTATGTCTTCATCACGTCCACGTATCACATCAGGAATATAGTCTTCGGATAAGACGTAAGCTCGGTCGAATATCCCTTCAGATGGTTCGAAGACGGGCATGTGTGGACTGTGTTACTAATAGGCAATAAAGCACTCGCTTCCTAAGCTTCCGAAGTTTCCGATGTTATAACGTATATAAAATAACAGCCACCATCGTTTCCGAAGAAGCCCTATGTATAAAGACACCCTCCCCCCATCATTTCCGAAGCTAACCCTACGATTGCGACTGGAACAATACAAACAGCTGTATGTAAAGCGGAAACTTTATGCTGTAGCTGTTTGAGTTAGTCCGTAGAGCAGTTTAATAAAATGTCAAACAACCACGACGTTTGATTATTTTATCGAATCGAGAGATACAGCTGGACACTTGATTGCTGTTTCTTCGGAAATAGTGGGGGGAGGGTGGTATATAAAGAAACCGTGCTTCGGAAACGACGGTCTATGTGGTACGGTTATTTGTCCGTGTTTTCTGTTCGAGTTTAGACCAAACCGAGGTGAAGCATCAAGTACAACGCTACGCCAATTAACCCAACCAGCAAACCGAGTTTAATCATTTTAAACACTACTACGAGAAGTATTGCTAACAGAAACGGGACGATGAATAGTAACGATTCCGTAGCAAACAAACCTATTATTCCAACGACTCCAAGAAGAATCAACCATTTGTACATATATAAACTATAAGTATCAACGTGGTAAAGTATTACTCACGATTAAATCCTTTCTACGTTTAATTTTGATTTTTTTTGCTAAGTCTGAATAAAATACATTATACTAATAATTACTTATATACACAGTGTTTATTATAACACTTGCAAGGTCTAAGTTGCTGTAAGGGTGATTTCAGAGGCATCCCATCACCTTCCACTTTCTGTCAGTTAAATATATAGGGTTTAACTAATCATATTATTATATGGGAGACAAAGTAAAAACCAGAAATAATATGATAGAAGCAGTTGCAAGTGATTCACCAGTATATCCAAGTCAAGAACTAACAGATGAGAAGTTAAATGAATTAATCAAAGAATCTTATCGAGTAGATGGTGATGATATGGCTAAAGACATATATATCAAATCAGATAACGATAATATTTACTATCACCGTGTATCCGTATTTTATAAACTATTAGAAACGTATGTTGTCATCTGTGTACAGTCTGATACTGTTATTGGTACGTTTAAACAATCTGAGAAATATAACAACGAGAATATTATTGACTAACGAATTTAAGAACTGTACCATAGATATATACCGATATTATTACAGCGATAATCATTGATATAGTTGTAGAGAATGTTATGATGTGTGATGAGATAAACGCCCATAACACGACAAACACAACCAGTGTTGCAATAACACCCGATAATCTATTCATAATACCCATCATCCAGTTAGAATCACTCATAACATATCTTTAATTATAATATGCCTTATGTTTACGGGTTTAGATAGGATAAATCTATTTTAGACCGAAATATATAACACAATAAGCGTTCTAATATTATTTAGAGATTTTAAACATGGGTAGCAAGACAATACAACCTATTCAATCTGAAAAGTTGGAAGCAGACATCACATTCAAGAATAAGAGAGATATTATTTGGATGGCAAACGGTTCTGTGTCAGCTACGCATTCAGCATATCGAGGTGGTGCGATTATTGGGTTTGAAGGGTTGAATACACGACCACCGTCAAAATTCAACGTTCAATTCGTTGATTTCCCATTTAAGAAAGTCCAACGGTACAAAAAATACGATACAGAATCTGCATTCCAGAAGTATCTTGAAATTGTAAAACAGGAGCGTCCGAAATATGCTGTTGTACCTGATATTGATAAAAACGTTACAAGTGAACAAGCCTACGAGTACGCATATGAATTAGAACCATACTGTGATAAGCTGATTGTTGCTCCCAAAACCGTTCATCCTTCTACTGTTCCTGATTTCATTCGTGTTGGTATTCCGTGTCAAAAGAAATTTTCAGAAGCACCGTGGGGTATTGATGATTATCGAGATTGTGAAGAACTTCATTTGTTTGGTGGCAGTCCACACAAACATTACGAGTTAATCCATGATGAAGGGCTTGAGAACGTTCGAAGTATGGATACAAGCGTTCCTCTCTCGTCGGCAAGATGGGGTGATGCGTGGGTTGTTACAGATGATGGTCCACGATGGCAAGCAGAAGAAGGTGGTGTGTATGGATGCGTTGAAGCTACGTTCATCAATATGCACACAGAATTCAACGGTCATATTTCAGATTCATATAAACGACCGTGGGTAGAAAAACCAGATTATGAGAAATACAAGACATGTGGCTACCCTGATGAAACTGTACTCCACCCAAAAGATTCTAAACCGTTTGCAGGACGTGAATACTATGAAAAAATGACGTATACACGCTATTAATTGATTTAAAACCTTATTTTATTATAGCTATATTCTTACCTATATTCTAATCTCTTTATACCCTTCAAATAGTCTCTAAAGCAAACTAATCACAACTATTAAGTACATACCTCTCTAATACTATTATGTAGAGAAACACTTGAAATTCAGTGTTATTCTCTATAAAATACTATGTCCCAGTACACAGAAGATGCATACGAGTTTAGCGGGATAGATGGGTTAAACAACACAGTTCAGCAGATTTCGGATACATACTACGCTCGGAAGGAAGATACTGATTCTAAAGTACTGTGTATGATTGATGACGGTGAAACGTGGCTACAGGATTACGACCGTACGCCAATAGTCGTGTACGAAGATGATGAGCCTGTAACGGCTTCAGCTGTCTCACAGTACGACCAGTACTACACACCAACCCAATTCCACACTCCGTTCGAATCGCTCTCTAACGCACTCGATATGAGTGATGACGATTACGGTATCGTCGGTGATATTACGGTTGGAAAATACCGAAAACGACTAACCTCACAGATTCGGTTTGAGGATGTCACACTGACCGACCCTACTCATAATGATGTTAATCTCGGTCTCCGTATCAACACTGGTCATAATGGGTTTTCAGCTGTGAATATCGAGATTGGTGGAGTACGTCTTGTGTGTGAAAACGGAATGGTTGCGTGGGATGAAGAATTCTCATTCCAGCACAAACACAATCAAGGTCCATTTTCGGATAACTTGATGTTCCACGTTGTGGATTCTATCGCACACGGGATTGACCGAGTTGAAGAGCGATTTGCGAAAGCTCACGAGCAACAATTGAACAGTAAAGATGAGATGTATATGTTGCTCTTGGATTGTGGGATTGAATGGCTCTTTGAAGACCCTATGAACGCACTACGGCAATCTTTCGACGCAGAAGTGTCGTGGCATAACGACCCGCAACAAATGCGTGAAGCTCCATCACTGTACGATGCGTACACTGTTGGGACATACGCTATTGACCACCTTGCCAACAAAGGGACGAGTCAGAAGGCTCTCGACAACGCACGTACCAAGCTGAACAGGCTTCTTGAATCATACGAAGGTATGGTTCCAGAGTCCGAACAGCTCGTCACACAGACTGTTGAAGACCGTACAGATGCTCTTACCAGTGGTCAGGAAAAGTACGATGGAGAAAGAGAACTCGTCCAGCAAGTTGCACAGGCGATTTAATCGAATTTGAATTTCCCACTTGAATTGTTATTCGGTTCGTATCTGTATTGACCTCCTGTTTTCTTACGACGTGTTGTTTTACGACCTCTATTACCTTTACCTTTGTACTCCAGATAAAGGAATATCCCTATGAATACAATTGATAATGCTTGGATGCTCATAATTGCACCGACAAGAGCTACAATTAAGAGTATTTTTCTGTTTTTAGTTGTATTGAGTTTTTCAACAGAGGTATGTGCGTGAGGGAACATACGTGTAATGAAATACAGTAACATAGGGACAGATTGAACAGCTTTAAACAATGTATCTATATTTGGACTGAATAATAGATTCAATACATCTTGAACAGCTATAACAGCAAATACAAATATTAATATCATAGATAGCCATTTTATCTTATTCCTATGTTTGTGTAACTTATCTCTGTGTTTATTCTTAAAATTTCTAATATCATTTTTTAGATTCATAGTAATAGTTTAACAATATGACTGGTTATATGTTGGGGTTCATACTAAGAACCATAATACATATAGGGTGTAATACTTAAAGTGTTCATATGGTAAATAAAGAAGAATTTAAAGATTTAGAACAGTTCTTAGATAACGTTGCAGATGATAACCTTAGTCGTAGAGATTTAATCACATTACGAGGTTCTGATTCGGATATAGCTAAAACAGCATCAGTTCTTCTCGATGGTGTAGAATCAGACGTGTATAAATCATATGTTGAAGTAGACCAACAAAGTGTTAAAAACTTACTGAATGATATTGCAGACGATAACATAAGTCGGAGGGAACTTACTGAATTAAGTAATGTCGATTCTGATGTTGGTAAGACTGCATCTGTTATTTTAGATGGTGTAGAATCAGACGTGTATAAATCATATGTTGAAGTAGACCAACAAAGTGTTAAAAACTTACTGAATGATATTGCAGACGATAACATAAGTCGGAGGGAACTTACTGAATTAAGTAATGTCGATTCTGATGTTGGTAAGACTGCATCTGTTATTTTAGATGGTGTAGAATCAGACGTGTATAAATCATATGTTGAAGTAGACCAACAAAGTGTTAAAAACTTACTGAATGATATTGCAGACGATAACATAAGTCGGAGGGAACTTACTGAATTAAGTAATGTCGATTCTGATGTTGGTAAGACTGCATCAGTTCTTCTCGATGGTGTAGAATCTTCCGTATTTACTGAGTATATTGAAGGTAAACTTAGAAATAACTAATAAGTTAGAATAAAAATACTTAACCACATTTAATACTATTATTATAATATGGAAGAAATAATTTTAAGCGATAGCTCTGATATAAATGATGTTGAACATAATTCGCTTATATATGATGGGTTAATCGAACTTGCAAGACGGTATAGTATTCAAAACATAGGGATTTGTGTACGAGGTGATGAGCTGTACGGTGGTGTTATGACACAGAATGCTGAAGTGGTAACGTTTGACACTCTATATCATATTTCACACAGTGATTCAATATCTCATATTGAGTCTTTGAGTGGTGATTTTTGCTACCTTAAACCAATTGACGAACGCATTATTTTTGAAGATGAACCAGTTTACACGTTAAATCAGAAAACACACCTTAGTGATAAATCGAGATTATATCTGCTACTACAGTCTGTTGTGATTCACGTAGAGTTAGACGAGTTCTACAAATCACCACCAGATAATTTAAAAGGATATATCAATATTACACCGTGGACACACGGTACAGATTTAACGATTGCTATAAAAAATACGAATAACGTGTTTTTACATAGTGAATATTTTGATACCTATAGTGATAACACAATTTCAATCAAAGGTACAGAATATATTCCTTCAAATATAGAGCTATTTGATGATAAAATAATAATCAATGATGATGACTATGCGTATGAAGAATTTATCGAAGAAATATTTAGCTATAATATATTACCTCCATATATCTTTAATCAAGATACAGATAATCAATACACTTACCCAATGTCGTAGACAATATAATACTATGTTTAATATAATTACTAATAAAGAAGATTTTGGAGAATTTTTCCCAGATGAATCTTCTGAGATGTATGGTGTGATGTATGATGCGTTGATACGGTCGGTACAATTGTATGATACGCAAGGGTTTCTGATTTTAGAAAAGAAGTCTACAGGTAAGTACGCATCTGTTGCTGGTAAATTAGATGAGCACCACGAGAGTGATAATCTGAATAGAGTACAGTTTGATGAATTTACTCAGCTCTCAAGTAGGCAAGATAGCTACCTGATTGAAGATACAAATTTAATTGTATTGAATCAGAACGAAGATATTAAAAAATCCATAGATTCAAAACAAGTATTCAAACTATATAATATCGATGACCAAGATATACCGTTTGAAACACTATATAAATTAAAGTTTGAAAAGTTCTCACATATGCATAGTAAAAAAGAGCTAAATATTGATTTACCTGATATTTACAACAGCTCATTACAGCAATATTCATATCCGTATTTAGATGTCTACACACTTTCGTTTGAAGTAGAAGATGAAGTATACCTTTCCGATAAATTAACAGGTATATCTAATCCTGATAGAATAAATGAGTACAGTCAATTAGAAACACCACTGAATAAATACACAAAGTGGAAAATAAACATGATTGTGAATGATATTATTCAGTTTGTCTATGATGGTGAAGAATTTGGATTGAAAATAAACGAATTTATAGATGCTATTTTCTCAAAATATACCGTTTGTCCAGCTCCAAGAGGTACAAATAAATAATACCTATATTATGACAACGCTTTTAGGGGTATATACTTAAGTTTGACACATGTATGATGCAACTATAAATATGAAAGTGTTTGAAGGTACATTGTCGGGAGGTGTATCGTTTGAATGTACAGAATCAAATTGTAGTAATGATATTCATTTACCTGTAGGGTTAGAAGGAGAGCAAACTTGTTCTGAATGTTATACTACGTATGGAAAATACGATATTTTAGAAGGATTAAACAAACAGTTTGATAGCTATGAAGACGTTATTGATTCAGCTGATAATAAATTATTTCAATTAGGATGCGAATTCAATAGAGGTCTTATATCGAAAAAAGAGTATAATAAAGAACTAAAGAAACTATATTATGATGAACCAACACAAGATGTTGTAAGTTCGTACTCTCACGATTTATCTTCTGGTTTTAGATATAAGAATGGAAAACCAACTATAACAGTGCATACCAGTGGTTCATGTACGATAAATGGTGTAAAATCTGAAGTAGAGGCACACAAGTTAATAAATGAACTAACGAGTAAGACAGATTTACAGCTGGACTCCGAATTAGAATGCAGTAATATGAATACATCTGGAGATATTAAAAAGAATCTCGATTTAGAAACGATGTATAATAAGATGAACTCTACAACATCGTTTGTAGATGTTGCATATGAACCTGAATCATATCCGAGTTTACGAATAAAAGTACGAACAAGTGAAACCAAACCTCAGTTTATACAATTTTTTTCAAATGGTAAATTTACATCATTCCCTAAATCTGAACCAATATTTGATGAAATGATTAATAAAGTAATTGAATTTATAGATGAACACGGTGAAGAAAAGAATAATATAGTCTATTTCAATACTGATGGTATCGATGGAAAAGAAAGACAAGCTACATTAACAGATTTCAAACGAGAACAGATAACAAAAGAACTTGCATCATTAAAAAACTAATATTTTAAGCATTATACATTATTTTTATTTTATCTTGGGGATATTCATGCGTTTTCCTTATTTGAACCATAATACTTATGGGGTATAACCCTTAACTATTTTACATGATATAATACGAACATATTATATTTTTTGGTTTAATTAACCATTTTAATAATATGTTCGATTATATCATACGTCGAATTCAAATGGAGCACTCAATGTTTGATATATACTACGGTTGCTCCATTTAACAAAAAGCAAGCTGGAGATTGTCTGAGTGGTCGAAGGAAACGGGCTTAAGACCCGTTGCTTAGTGCGTTAAACGAGTTTAACTCGTGATGGTCGTTGGTTCGAATCCAACATCTCCAATCTGGAGGAGTAGCCAAGTTCGGTAAGGTGTTATAGAATGTAGCAGGTTCAAATCCTGCTCTCATCATAAATCATGAAATGGTAAGGAGAAGTTCAAATCCTGCTCTCATCATAAATCATGAAATG
>Ga0208282_10105_pt1 | contig 12694 bp, 17 predicted proteins | sample AntRauMetaVIRRA1_FD_184784 | JGI IMG/M metagenome (GOLD analysis project Ga0208282, IMG submission 184784) | Saline lake microbial communities from Rauer Lake, Antarctica, in enrichment culture - Antartic Rauer Lake 1 Metagenome VIRRA1 (SPAdes)... ...
TAGTATTAATAGTGGTAAAGTATATGTCATTATGAACCATTATGTTGAATACACACTGATTTCAATATGAAATCTAAAAGAAATCATGTTAATATATGACAATTAAATTACACATAAAGCTTTTACCACTCTAAATATTAATATATAGTATATGTTAGAAAAAAGACAAAATGATAAAGGTGTTGCTCCTGTATTAGGATTTATTCTGCTTATGGGTATGATGATTGCTTTTGTATCGTTTTATTTGGGTTTCATTGCTCCACAGTATGCTATGTTACAAGAAGGACATACGCAGAAAGATGTATTAGATGATATGCATACAATAGGAACGAATATTGATGTCGCAACAGAGAGAGAACGTGTTGTATCTCAACGAATACGTACGGGTGTAACATATTCTGCATTATCGACAATCAACCCTGCTGTATTCTCAGTAACATACAAGACTACAGAAAAACAAACAAAACAATTTACTATCTCTCGATATAGTTCAACAGATTCTGATTTCATCACAGGGGAATCAGCTGAACCTGTACAGTTTGAAACTAAGAGTTTAGAATTAGACCCAACAGGTACTAATCCAGATTTAGGTGTTACAGGGATTGAATACGGTATTCCATATACAAACGATAGACAAGGTAACGGTGTTATGGGAACGCAAACAATGGTCAGAGATAATATAATTACGATACCTATTATTGATAGCGTTACACAAACGCAAACGAATGGAGATGCGTTCGCTGTAATATCTGCAACACCATATAATGAAACAACAGTTAGTACATCTGGTATAATGGAACTAACTTTTGAAACAGAACAATCTCATCAAGCATGGAATCAAACGCTTGAAGAAGAACATACAGATAACGGAGGGAATATCAATAAGATAATCTATGAAGAAAATAGTAATAGTTTAAATACTGTAACAATTCGACTCAAAAAAGATGTAGATTATAAATTTTATATGACAAAAGTTAATATTGAAGTACGATAATTAGATTAGATAGAATGGAATTATCCCTACTACTAACCCTAATATCAATGCATATTTTAATCCACTGCTGATATTATTTGTTCTCAAGTGACCTGCTTGGAGTCCAATCATCAACATAGAGAACAGTGAGCTGTAGACCATAGATGCTCGGATAAGCGTCGTATTCATATCTTCAAACCCAGTGGAAGCGGCTCGACCTCCTGAATCCTCAAACCGTTCTGCAAGTTGGTCAAACTGCTCTAAGAGCATCACATCGACAATACCGAATACACCAACCATAACCAATGATGACATAAATAGGATTACTATTGTCATATTTGCTGATTGCTTTCGTTTCGTATCTAATTCACGTCTTGTCTTCAAATCCTCTGTAATAACCTCAAGGATACGTGAAATATTACTCGTTTGCTCGATTGTGTCTGTAAGCAATCGAATAGACCGTTTTAAACGGCTTACTTCGAATTCGTTAGCTATCTTCTCAAGTGTAACGCTTAATTGGTTTGATGTTAAGTTAATCGTCTTTATATATCGTTCAATCGTATTCGATAACACGGTATCTCTATTAGATGCTTCTAACTCTATTGAATCTATCAACGAGATACCTTGCTTATTTGCATCTTTAATTCCATTGAATAAGCTTTCAAGCTCTGTTCGAACAGAGCGTATTCTATATGCTTTATATTCATATAGTAGCGTATATAAACCAAATAAGATGGCAATCGGTGTGTATATATAAAACATAGCGAAATTCAACGCATCATCTATAATCATACCTTGTTCGAAACTTAGATACAATATTGGAATATAACCAAGAGTGAATGGAATTGTAATAGCGAACGCTATTAACGGTTTGCTTATGATGTATTCTAATATGCTTTTATCTTGTGAATCTGCGAATCTATCATTAATCTCATATCCTTTTACATGGTTAGGTAATTCATCTACTTGTACATAGTCAGATAGTTCTTGTACCTCTAATTTTTCCACATCAGGTTCTGAAGACCCGAAAATCATACCGTTAAACACTATCAAAAACCCGTACGCTACAACGACGAGAGGTGGTGCAGTATATACTAAGAACGTAAATCCACCACCACCAACCATCCCAACAATTGAGAGAATCACGATTGCAACAGGAAGTATCGGAATCATCACGATGAAGTTCTGAATAATCTCTAAGAAATCATTCATTGACTCCATTTTTTGCTTTGACTGTTGGAGTGCATCTGTTGTTTTCCGCTCGAAGAACCCATCAATATCATCACTGTGTTCTAAGAGTACAACCAGCTCATCTAAGAACTCAGACAAACTCTCTGATGGTGTATTATCAATATGTTCCTGTAATGCTGTTCGTATATCTGTTCCAAGTCGGACTTTATTAACGATAATCTGTGATTCCGTACTAATCTCACCATATACATTTTCTCTTTGAGCAAGCTTCTCAAACATATTTACAATATTCCGCCCACCAGCCGTCATCGAGTACATATAAGTAATTGCATAGGGCAACATCGTATCTATCTCTCTTTCTCGTTCACTTGAAATATATTTTGGAATATACCACATTAGAACATATGTTACGGTAAAGAATAATCCTCCACCAACAAATATTAGTACTAATTGAATAATCAATGGAAGATTAGCAATGAATAAATCTGATAAAACAGTATACACTTCTAATAAGATAGAATATACTAACCCTATAATTTGAGCCATAAACGGAATATCATATATGAACCCAAATGAGATAGGTATATCTGGTATTGTTAATGGTATTTCAGGTATTTCAAAGCTAAAGTCATCTACATATAATTTAATATATGCACCTGCAAGGAACATTGCGAAACTGGTTATAATCATCCCGATGAATCCAGATGTAACAGCGTAGAAACCTGTTCTGGACATATATTCAGCTGTTGTCTCCGTCTTATTCGCTTGTTTCAGGCTTTTCTGATAATTTCTCTCTGATATTGGGTATGTTGCCCAATTAAACAAAACATCGATTATATCCGTAAACGTACGTTCATCAAATACGGTTTTAGTTATCTTCTTGAGTAATTTTCTCATACAACATCACCTCTATTCTTGATTAAATCATAGATTTCTTTATTCTCTGTATTAACCACCTCCATTACAGCTTCACTATCTTTCATATACTTCTGGAATGAGTCATATGTCTCATTATACTCTGTTATCTCATTCTCTACGAGATATTCTAATACTTCTTTTCTCTGTTTTAATTCTTGTTTTAATTCGTCGTTTGTCCACCCCTGTATCTCTTTTATATCAGCTAATACAGCTGAATCATCTCCTTCATAGAGCTTTTTTTGCGTATCTGTCGCAGGGTCGTATTTGTACGAATTCTGCGTATCAATATCATCATTAGATTGGATGTGTTTAACTTCACGAAGCTCCATAATCCGACGAACACTCTGACCGTCTCGATTGAGTTTTTTCTGTATACAGACGACATCCAATGCTTCAAGCATATTTCGTGGAACGTTAATTGGGTCATTCGTTAATCGACCAACAGAGGAATCCACAGTTTCGGCGTGCATCGTACTAATAGTAGCGTGACCAGTGTTCATCGCTTGGAACAATGTCTGTGCCTCTGAACCACGAACTTCCCCTACAAGGATGTAATCTGGACGTTCTCGTAACGCACCTTCCAACAGCTCGAACATATCTATCTCACCCAAATCACCGACAGAAGCATTACGAGTAATATGCTTCATCCAATTTAAGTGAGGTAAATTAATCTCACGAGTATCTTCCAACGTGATAATCTTGAATCCATCAGGTACGAACAATGCACACGCATTCAACGTCGTTGTCTTCCCTGATGCTGTACCTCCTGCGATTACCATAGATTTCTCGTGCTCTAACAAGAGCCACATATACGCCATTTGCTCAGCTGAAAACGTTTCATACTTGATTAAGTCAATAGGTGTAAGAGGTATATCGTCAAAGAACCGAATCGTCATGTTACTCCCATCGACGTTCACCTCATTACTGTAGGAAAGGTGAATACGTGACCCATCACTCGTAGAACCATCTAATATCGGTTGTGCCTTACTGATGTGCTGTCCAGCTTGCTGTGCTATCGATTTACTGTACTCATCTAACTCATCACTCCCAAAGGCAATGTTCGTCATGATATTCCCTTCAACACCGTACTCACTATGATAGAGGAAAATCGGCTGATTACTTGCATTAACGTGAACATCCTCTATATTCTCATCATCGAATATAGGTTGTAACTTACGTTGTCTAATTAAATCACGCTCTAAGTAATATAGTAAATCTTCGATAATCTCTTCTGGGATTTCTACTTTCTTATTTGAAGTATTTACACTCCATCTTTTTATCTTTTTATAATAGTCACTACTTTTGATTTTTTTCTTTCTATCATCATTAATAAAGCTATCTAATGCTTCTTTTCTATCATCTCCGAGTAATCGGGTTACTAAGCCTGTTTTAGCTGTGTCTTCTTCAGGAGTCCTATCTGAGTCATAAACCTGTAGTTCTGTATTCTCAGAGTTATCAACGTGTGATTGATATAGAATCTGATTATAATATTTTTCAATATCTGAATCATATACACGTAATGCAGTACACTCATCTTCAGAAACTTCAGAGTCATCAACAGTAAGTATACTATCTATTTTCTTTATTATATTCATTGGTGAGCCGAAAATTTTGTTTTGTAATTTTACAGATAGCTGTTCTTCACGACGAATATATCGCTCACCAATATCTCGAACAATCTCTGCATTCTTATCTTCATCTTCTGTTAAAACAGATTCATTCTCTAATGTTATGTTTACTTTGTTTTTAACTCGTGGTAAGAATGAACTATAATCTTTTGTATAATCCTCTTTTTCTACGACATCTCGATACCACTCATCAACATGAGATATATCTGTTTTCAAATTTGGCTCATCAACAAAGTAATATATGCTTTTTGTTTTTGAATTAAATAGAATTCTTACGGTTGCGTGTTCTGATACATCATACTCATCAAGAACAGTAACTTCATCACCATAGAATACTTCAGGGTTAACACCTGCTACTTCTATCCCTTCAAAAATATCCATATCATTTATCATACTTATATATTAATTATTATAGTGGTAAAGGTTTTACTTCGAAAAGATATGTCTACATAGTTTGTATAAAAATAAAAAAAAAACAGAATTATTTCAAAGAGCTATTATCGGTCTAAACTTGTGAGAACTTCTTCCTCACCAGACTCTAATTCAGCTACAACAGAGTATGTCCCTGTTCCATTATACATCTCGATAGAATTCCCGACAGAAGTCATCGACGTATCTGTTGCTCCATTTGGACCGTTTACAGTGAAGTTAGCAACGTTTTCGTTACGGATAACGCTAACTTTCATACCTGCATCACCTGTGGAATTCGTAATTCCATCAAGCTGAACTGTTGCGTCAGCTGTGTCGGATACGTCAGAACCAATATCGAATACAATAACCGTAGCGAGAGCTACGAGAGCAACCGTTACTGCTACTAAGAGAATTACACCAATTACTGGAGAAACCGCACCATCGTCTTTATTTACATTTAACATGCGTATAATAAATAGGGAAGGTACTGGTTAAGTGTTTGTTCTCTAAGATGAATAAACTGAAATTTAATTATAGTGAGTATAATTTATTCTATAGTATTATAAACATACTAAAAACAGCATTATTTAAATAAACTATTCAAAATAAACTATTACTATATTAGAATAGTATTAGCCTCGGTATTCTTTTGAAGTGAGTACTTCGCTTTCACCACTTTCAAGTTCTGCTACAACAGTTACAGTATCTCCATCAGCAAGACCACTTGCAACAGCACTTGCACCTGCACCAGATTCTGTACCGAATTCATCCCCTGTTGCTACTGAACCTGTACCATCAACTTGGAGTGAGAATGAAGCGACATTCTGATTACGAATAACGTTTGCTTCAATAGAATCACCACTTTGCGTCAGCTGAACCGTTGCATCAGCTGTGTCAGAGACATCAGAACCAATGTCGAACACAATAACCGTAGCAAGAGCCACGAGAGCCACCGTTACTGCTACTAAGAGAATTACCCCAATTACGGGCGAAACAGCACTGTCATCTTTATTTACATTTAACATGCGTATAATAAATAGGGAAGGTACTGGTTAAGTGTTTGTTCTCTAAGGTGAAGTAAATGAATTAAAGTATAGCTCAGTTTTCTTCTAAAATGTATTTTATACCATCTTTTTGAAATCGATTCTTTATATTAATCGATTTAAGTTCAGTGTTATCTTTTGTTAATTTAATTTCATAATCTTCTATTAAGTCCATAACATTAACTATATCTGTTTTATATTCATGTTCAAACTCTTTTAGTTCATTATCATACTGGTTTATGTATAATGATTCTCTTCTGCATTTTCTAATGCATTCTAATAGTTTATTAATTATTAAATCTTTATTATATCTGACCGTGTGTTTTTCTACACGCCATGTACCAATATGGTTTTCATTTTTAGTAGACAAATATTCTAATTCTTGTTCTATTAAATTTTTGACTAAATACATCACATCATCATGATTAGAACTGTATATAATATCATCAATAATTAAAGTATAATCTAATTCATTATTTACCAATCTATCTCCAACATCATACTCAGCATTATCTAATTCTTTTTTATAATTTGACATACTATACACTAATAAACGAAACCCTATTAGTTTACGTATTTATTCAAGTCTTGTAAAATCATCTTCTCTCGAAACTCCTTCAAGACAGTCAAGGACAGCTAAAAATCCTTCTGTTCCTTTTCTTAGAGATTTATCTGCATTTATAAGCTGTATCGAAACCTCGGTATCATCTTCTGGTTTATTCTGTTTCATTCACTTACTACTATAATAACACTATTGGTAAAGTGTTTATTTTTATTTAAACGCATAAATAACAATTCTTTACCAGTAAAACACTTAATATACCTATATGGTTGATTATATTACCTCTGGTGTTGAGAGTCTGGATAAACAAATAGATGGGTATCCAATAGGAGATTTAACTGTTGTATATGGAGAATACAATACGATGTTAACAGAATGGTCAAATATTATTACTGAAGAAAATGAAGCATATATTTTTTCTGATTTAAGACCAAAGAAAACAATTTCTAAACAATGCGATAAAGAAACAAGAATTACTGTCGGTGAAATATCTGACCTACATGATGTGAAGGAAATTATGGATACTGTAGATGTTGTTATAATCGAATCAAATACGGTTTCTGAATTGAATATGATTATTGATATATGTACTGTAACAGACACGGCTTTAGTTGTTGTATGTAATGAGCCATCTGATAAGTTATTATATACAGCAACCGTTACATTAGAGGTTTTGAATGAGAAAATCGGTGATGAGATGAATTATCAACTGGTCTTGAGGAAACATATGTACAATGGATTAGATAGAAAAAGCATCTATAAAGTAGAGTACAATCCATACATCAACATTAACCCAAGTCAGACAGTATAGAGATATACTATAATTTTCTTGATTATTCTAATATAAGCATAGCTGTATTTGTTTTAGATTCGGACTTGAGTATGCATATTGCATAATATAATCTTAGACTTAATTTTCATATTGTGTTCTTTATGTTCTTGACAACAGTAGATTTCGAAATTCTATCGATAAGCGTTAAAATCAACATTAGATAGGATTCACAAGTTTTATGTTGATGTATGTAGAATAGTATCTTGTATGTCATTCGAAGAATTCCAGCCCCGTGATGTGAGTGGAAGCGATGAACCAGTGATTTCCCTCCGTAAATCAGGTTCGTTTGGTATTAACCAAGCGTGTATTGACGAATATTTCGAGGATGCAGAGGGTATCAAGCTGTATTACGACAAAGAGAACAATCGTGTTGGTCTTGAAGGTCGTGAAGAGAATACAAGTGAAACATACGTTCTTACCGAATCCGCATCAGGCGGGACGGTTACGGCGTATGCGTTCATCAACCGATACCAGCTCAAGCCCAAAGTCACAACCCGATACAAAGCAGAGGAAGACGAAGACAATGGATTCGTCGTTATCGACCTCGACGAGCCTATCGGAACCTACGGAACCCCTGATGAGGAGACTGATGGTACGGTTTCGACCACGAAAGAGGAAGAAGAACCTGCTGAAGCGTAACGAAACAGATAGTAAAATAGTTTCGTTACTTTCGAGCTTCGAACATTTCTTTAACGGTATCCCACCCTTCTTCGATTAACAAATATTCGACGTAGTACAACAGTGTTGTAAATTCATCAAAGTAGTTCTCTCTTGTTTCCTCCCATTGTAACTCAACCTCAAATTCATGCGTACTCCCTCGTGACTCAGGACTCGAACGAGCTATCTTAAGCATGTCTACGGTAGTATCGTACATTTCTTCGTATGCTTCAGCATAACCAGCAACCTGTAGCTTATGAGTGTGATAGATGCTCTTACTGGTTTTCAAATCACACAGAACAATATCACCGTTACTTTTTCGGTATATCAAGTCAACTTGACCAGCGAAATTGTGTTTTAGACTGTATAGGTATTGCTCTACAGCAATCACATCTTCAATATCCGTCAATGTCTCATCCAAGAACTCTTGTTTTATCTGTGGTACTGTCCTCTCACACCAATCCACAGCTGACTCTCCATCTTCGAAGAAAGGAACTGTATCAGGATTCCACGGATATTCATCTGTATCAATATAGGACTCTCTAAATGAGTCAAAATTTTCTAAGTTGTATTTCGCATCCTGTTCTTCTTCACCCCATATCTCACCTTCAACGAATTCACTCAATGTTTTTGCGTGTGCAATTGTTCCTCTCAATCCTTTCAAGTGCTTAATGTCTTCATGATGTACGATACCAACACCGTCATACTTGTTCCTCCACTTCGTTAGAATATGTTCTTTTAAACTGTCTGAATAAAAATCCGTAACTGTTGAAACAGAAGGAAGTAACGAATTTTCAATATCATATAAACGTATATTTTCATCACCTACATCAATTGAACCTCTATCTATTTGTTTTTCTTTCATTTTTATTTTGTTCATATATAATATATTATTTTACAACCCTATATGTATTAGTGTGGCTTCATTAACTACAATCACATATATAGGGTTTAAAAACTATTATATAAACATGAATGTGTATAAAATATATTACGATGATGTAATTCACATAAGAGTGCTTGATATAGAATGTGATAACTACACAGAAGAAGCAAGAATTAAAATAGAACATAGTGTTGCATCTAAAATAAAAAATAACGTTAGTAAATATTTCTTTGAAAATCAAGACGGAGTTATTGGCTATTCAAGAATCCCGACAAACGTCGAACGTGAAAAAGAAAATAGAAGTATTACAATAACATTAGATGAAAAGCATCTTAATTAAATGCGTAAATATAAGTCAAAATTTATTCGCTCTCAACAGGGGTAAAAGAGTATATTTGAAAGATTAAATACAGTATATTTATCCATTTCTACTAAAAGCAGTCTTTTATATCTTCAAGTGTTTTAAAGTCTCCATCTTTCAGTTTTTTAGGTGTTACAACATATGGTAGTTCTTTATCCATACCTATTCTTTAATTATACTGGTGGTAAAACCTTAGTGAATATATCTCTCTCGGTACGTGATGTTGTCGAACAGCGTAATCGAGGAATAGCGTACGATTGGTCTATCCATCTCCCGTGCATGTTGTATTGCGTGCGTGAGAGCTGTATCTAAGCCTTCGAACGAACCATACCCACCATCACACCCTTCACCGACCCATGTCGTGTAATCCCACGCTTCACCAATCGCAATACGTTCTCCTGTATTCTGGTCGTGGTGTGTACTATCGAAATCTTGGAACAGCTCAATACAACCTGAGTCTCGTTCCTCTACAACATCAATATCATCTGGAATCATCTCAGATAAATCTCTAACCATACAATGATTATCTAACCACTCTCTTGAATGGTGATTCTCATATATATCGTTCAAGTTTTCACATTTAACCCACATCTGATATATACTATCTCGTTTTTCATCTAATAAATCTACATCTCTATTCATACCTACTACTATTACTTAAAACTCATAAAGCGTTACGGTCATCTTCTACTCTTGGGAAGATATTTAACTACGCATTGATAGACCAAGATATGTTATTGTCCCTTAGTGGATTCCTGTTAGCAATAGTCTCTATAGGATTGATTGCGTATGGAATTTATCGAGCTGAGAATATTGACTCAGCATCTGAATTTTCTCCAATACTTGGATTAGTATTGCTCGTTATATCGATTGATTTGCTCATCAATCCAATTTTAAATTTATTTAACATATCTTCATTAGTTTTAGCTCTACTAAACTTGAGTCTCACACTCATACTTTGTTTAGGGATATACCTGATTCTACTGAAGAAATCACATCTATTTAAACAAGCTTTCGCATAGAATTTCAAATAATATCTAAACGTGTTAACAAGTAACAGATGTATCTACTATCCCTAAGCTAATATACGATGAAACCTTCAAATAAGAATCTTAATTAATTGCGTGATGAAATAGGTTGTTTTACACATTGCACAAATACCCTTTAGACTGTATCGAAACTTATCTTTAAATTCAACGAACTTATTTGGATTAAACGCTTGCTTTCCAATCATTTTTATCTCTTATTACAATGAAGAACATCAAACAACTTAAACCTATTTATTACGGTTTGTAATATGTACTATATAATACTAATCGTATTCCATATTTTCCCATTCTTCTTTGCTCATATTTTCTCTTTGTTCTAACTCGTGTTCAATCATCTTTTGAAAATTACTATTATCCATCCCAAAATAATCTAATTCTTGCTCAATCATTTCTTGAAAATCTTCATGCTGTATGTTTGAGTCTAAATCTTGTGCAATCATTTCTTGAAATTCTTTGTCATCCATACTAAGAGAGTCTATATTTGGTTCGATTTTATTTAAACGCTCTTTCCAATCCAATATACGTTTCATACACAATTCAGATGGTGACATTCCTGCTTTTTTTGCTTCTGTCTTTAACCAATTAGGTACATCTTCAGCCATACTATTACTTACCCCATATACAATAAAAACATTTTTGATTCTAATTTCGATAAATATAACTATCGGTCATTATATGAAGCTATTATATCAAAGTCACTAACAGCACCGAATCTCACTAACAGCTGTGTTCGTAACGCTTCGTTATTTGGAGAAAAACTAAACAACGTTTAGATAGCTTGAAACCTGTGATAACGAGATATTAAAAATATACTGTAATATTTAGCGGTAATATTTGCCACTAACAGTGTTGTTAGTGAGATTTTAGGTCTAACTGTAGGAGTAAACGTTGTTTTACGTTGTTTTAGAAATAGACTGAACTCTAATGGATGCTTATAAATAAAGTTTAATTGTTTTTAATACAATTTTAGTTGTATTAAGTCGGGTTTTTTGCTCTTTTTCACCTGTTTTTACCCCTTCACTAACAGAACCCCACTAACAACACTGTTAGTGAGATTCGATTCTTTGTTAGTGGTGAATAGTTATCCACATCCATTTGAATAACACTGCAAATCACCTATAATATATTATTATTATTACAACGCCAAAAGGGTTCGGGTAATTATAGTTATGTTATTAAAAGAAATGCATGGTCATTTACTTCAGAAACATCTTTCATACCACACATAGATATTTGTTTATCTGTATCTATTTTGAATACTATGTCTTTACTTATAATACTCTTTAAGTAGTGAATAAGTTCTTCATTATCATACAAATCTACAACTAATTCTAAGTTCTCTCGTTTGTATGTTGTACTTTCATCTAACTCAATTTCAGCAATGAACTCTTCTTGTACTTTTTCATTAATTAAAACATCATACATATCAGAGAGTGTATATTCTTTATCAGAACGAACCATTGCTTTGAAGAGAGAATCTAACGCAATTTCAAATTCAGAGCTAAAATATTCATTCTCTTTAAAATGATGTGCTTGTTTAAGTAATGAATATAACACACCGAATTGAAACTCAATTGTTTGACGTATATTTTCTATATTTTCTGGTTTAGTCAATATATTAATATTTTGAATAACATCTGCATCTATATCTTCTTTATTATTTACACTTATTATATCTATTTTATCATGATGGTCATATTTACCAGCCATATAAAGAATATAAGAATAGTATTGGTAAAGGTTTAACGATGAATAGAAATATATGTTATTCTTTAAGCTTTTTTAAAGTTTCAAGTCTAAATTCATCACCTTCATCAGTTGTTATTGTATATTTATCTACAGAGAATTCTTTCGGCTGTGTTCTGGTTGCTTTCGAGTGCCACACAGAAGCAAACAGCTCGAACGTCTCTCCTGAGTCAGATTCAACAATCACCGTATAATAATCTCGTCCAGCTCTATCTCCACTTTTCTTGAGCTTCTGTTTTACTACACCAGTCCATGTATTCTCACCATATCCAAACTCTACTCTATCTCCGAATTGTAAATCCCATAATGACATACGTATGATAAAATACGATATAGCACCCCAAATGTCTTTGTGTTTCTTACCTAACACACCAGTACGTATAGCGATTAGCGTTGCTCTGTTGTTTGGTAAGATAAATAAAAAATTTTTTAGTCAG
>Ga0208282_10110_pt1 | contig 12256 bp, 13 predicted proteins | sample AntRauMetaVIRRA1_FD_184784 | JGI IMG/M metagenome (GOLD analysis project Ga0208282, IMG submission 184784) | Saline lake microbial communities from Rauer Lake, Antarctica, in enrichment culture - Antartic Rauer Lake 1 Metagenome VIRRA1 (SPAdes)... ...
ATATCCTGTTATTACCATATATATGAAAATTCTTATTTGATGAATATCACAAAATAATATAAATTTTCGTCATGATGTATTATATACGTTAACTATATTCCTTATTAATGACCACGTTAAATCGTGATGCTAGTGATTACATATAAAAAGAATATAAAACAATCATCATTTTCAACCAATCAAATCGCAACATTTATGTTATTGGTAACTAACTAAATATAGTATGGTAGGACTAACAGACTACCCTGACGGAGAATCTAATATGTTTAAAAAATCATTTGAAAACATGACCGGGCAAGGTACAGAAAAGGAACCTTATGTGATTACGAATATTAATCAGCTTCAATCTATGAAAGAAGACCTATCAGCAAAATATACGCTTGGATGTGATATTGATGCTTCTGAAACAGAAAACTGGAACGATGGCCGTGGTTTTGAACCCATTGGTGACCTAGATGATGGTAAAGTTGAAGGACCAGTTGACGAGTCAGAATATAGCCCATTTACCGGAGTACTATTCGGTAATAATTATACCATCAAAAACTTGCATATTAATCGAGGTGATGAATATAATATTGGTCTCTTCAGTGCTATCTCATCTGACGGTATCGTTAAGGAACTAAATATAATGGATTCTGAAATTACAGGTAAGTTTGCTGTCGGCGGAATTGTTGGATATAATCGGCAAGGAAATGTGACATATACTTCTGTTGCGAATGTTACGGTCAAAGGCGAAAGCCATGTTGGGGGAATTGTTGGGTTTAACAATGACGATTCTATGGTTATGGAAATTGAAGGTTCTAAGGTCAATGTTATTGCAGATGGTACGGTCGGTCGAATTGTTGGAGAAAATTTCGGGTATGTAATCGATATTAATCATGTGGACGGCTGTTCTATTGGGACAAAATATGTCGGAGATATCTGCGGTTCTAATACCGGAGAAGTTCGAATTGACGGTTAAAGACTACTAAACTAAAAATCTTCAGGTATTACGTCTTTTGGATTTAATGTTTTAAATTCAAGATTTTTTCTATTCAATTCTTCCCTAGATGAATCACCAATTTCTGGTGCAACAAGTATACCACGAACCTCAGAAACATTCTCTTCAATATTCTTTACATATCTCTGCAACTGGTCTACATGTTTCAATTGAGCCTTTCGTCTCTTAACTTCAATTACCACAGGTGTATCATTATTATCTTCTGCATAAATATCAATACTACCAGAACGAATATCTTTTTCATGTTCCAAGGAATGTAATCCATCTTCAATTATTTCTGGTGTTTTCATAATTGCAGCATGCATATCATTTTCGGTTCCTACCATAGATTTTATATCTTCTTCTGGTGGAACATAATGAATTGACTTATGAATTGTAAAACATTTAATTATTAGTTTTTCATCTTTATGAGAAGATTCAATTACTAAATTGCTATCATTTATATCTATATTTATTGATGCTTTAGAAGTTTGCCAATTAACAGGCTTCACACCATTAGAAGAATGTACTAAGAGAGATTCATCTGGTTTTAATATAATTGTACGTTTCTCTGGAAGTAAACGACTCTCTGCGGTACCAACGTACTGTACGACGCACGTAGCACAAATAACAACAACATTCCCAGCCAAGTGTGCATTAAGTATCTTATTAGCAGCATCATTTATAGAATCATCATTAGTAACATCTGCACCATAATTCATAAATTAGTGTATGTACTATACAGATATAAAACTACGCTTTAAAAAATACATATAAAATCAAAAAATAAAATAAAAATTATAATGCTAATTAGTTACAAGGAGATTCACAAATTTCAACAGTACCTTCGATTGTAGCATCTATACTAGATTCTGGTACAGTTACGTCAACCGTAGCATAGAAGTCATTATCCATACTTGTATCTGTGTGAGATAATCGGACCCAGAATTCAACGGTATCTCCACCCTCTAATGTCTGGTCCGTGAGGTCTTCCATATCACTGACACTTAATGTTCTTGTTAATAGAACACTTTGTTCTGGTCTAACGGAAACATCATCATCATATATGATATCTTCCGACTGTATTTCGTTGAATTGTGATATACCTGTTTTGTTTATGTATTCTACAGTTACATCTTCTGTAACCGTTTCACGCGGATTCCTAATATTTACATTAACTTCTGAATCACCAGTAACTGTTGTACCTGTAATACGTGTCATATCTTCACCGGGGTTATCTAATGCATTAACGAATAATGCATCTCGTGAACCATACTCTGTTCCATCTATAGTTACATCCGCTCTCAATTCAACCATATGAATCGTATCATTGTTGAATTCGTGTGATGTTGAGAATTCTGATGCCGTTGTATCTGTTATTCCATCATTTGTTATGAAATTATCTATTTCTGTATCTGTTGTATACGTATTTGTTACAGAATCTTCATCACCGAGAACCCATGTTAATTCAATTTCGTCAACTCTTGAGCTATCTAAGCCATCAAAGTTATAAGTACTGTTAACTCCGTTGAATGTCAATTCTGTCGTACCGGTTTCAACTTCACAATCGAATTGACCGCTCGTTCTTATCTCATCACCATTAGAATCTGTTAATGTACATTCTGAACTTGGATTATCAATTGTGATTGAAGTATCAAATGCTCCCATTAAGTCTGTACCTACAGCGCTATCTGTAATCACTGTTGTTCCCATTATACCAACATCTTGTGATTCCTGTATACCTGCGTGGAACTGTACATACTGTGGGTTCTCAAATGTTTCCGTGTATGTTAATGTGCTGTTACTGTCACCAAAATCTACTTCACCTTCTTTAACTCGAATACCATTTTTGAATATATCTACAGTTACAGTAGATGGTGTTGTGACGCCAGATGGGGCCGTTATATCTTCACCGGTAACTTCAACAGTTACTTCTTCACCAGTATTAGCATTTTCAGGTGATATTTCATCTCCTGTGTATTCAAGTATCGCATTTTCACGCGCACTATCGAACACATCTAAAGTACCTGCTGGTTTGTATTCGTCTGAACCTTCTAGGTATATATATACATCATATTCTCCAATTTGAGGTATTGATAATTCTTGTTCATTTGTTACAACTTCACCACCAGATGGAATTGTTACTTCACTAGAGCCAATAAGGTCTCCACCACCACTATCATTCATTGGTGTATCATCAATGTCACTGGTACTTGTATCTGTTTTTACAGCATATACTTTAACAGTATCAGATATAGTTTCTGTACCTGTTGTTTTTAAGCTTGTTCGAACAAGGAAGTCTTCATCTGTTGGAATTAAGCTTTCATCAATGTCAATAACATTGAATATTCTTTCAGGTTGTACAAATTCATAATCCGGTTTTTTTACAGGTGTGCTCCTACTAAATGTAGTAGGTGATTCACCTCCACCACTGTAGAAGGAACCTCCGCCACTTATTGTACCTCCTGTGAATGAACCTCCACCACCGCTACCACTGATTACTGCACCCCCACCACTATATCCTGAACCACCAAAGTTATATGTAGCACTACCTCCAGAAGGAATAGCCGGTTCAGAACTTCTGGTTGGAGCTTGTCGTGTATATGGTTCTAATTCGAACTCTTCTAATTGTGGGTTAGTCCAGCTATCATCAATAGGTATTGTTCTAACTGGGGATGGTTTATACCCGTCTCTATATGCAACAGCATCAATATTATTCCCTTGCGTTTGTATTTCTACACCGGGGTCAATATCTTCAAATGTTGCTACACCAGTAGAATTTGTTGTATTTGTTTTAGCACCAAGCGCAACTGTCGCACCTTCTATTGGTGTACTATCGGATTGATTTAATACCGTAGCTTTCACAGACACACCATTTGTTTCATCTGTTGGAACAGGACTTGTTGGTAATTCTGGTTGTGGCTGACCGTCGTATTGGAATACGAAGTAGTCAAGTTCTAAGTTCCAGAGATTAATAATTTCTGCTGCTGTTATTTCTCCATCTAAGTATCTGGCAATTTTCCGAAGTTCACCACAGTCTTGTGATACTGTAATTGTTTCACTAGCTAATTCATCATTTGTAGATGATTCTTCAAGTATTAACTCATCACCCGGACAGAGATTTGCCATCTTGTGAACTTGTATTACGTCACCGACATATGCGACATCAGATTCAATTGAACCTTCTGAATCACCGAATTTATCCATTTGAATAGTTTCTATATCACGATTAGATGTTATTCGTATAAGAGCTATTTTTTCACCTAATGATGGTGATTCTTGTACTAACTGTTCAGATAGTAAATTTTGTTGAGTTTCATATCCAAATGAATTTAATGCAACTTCCTCGTCTCCGTTATTATTCGTTTGGAGTGATAAATCATAATCTTCTACATTATCGAATTGTTGAGATAGTGTTGCGTTAACTTCACCTTCTTCTTCATCTTGTAGAACAACGAAAACACCACTATAATCTAATCCTTCAACTGTTTTTGTTGCAAGAACTTGTTCTTCACCGTCCGGCATTATTGCTATAACGGAATATCTTCCTTCTGGTCCGACAAGATTTAGAGAACTACCTACATTTCCAGATAAAATCGTTTCCGTCCCATCAGGGAATAATATTTTAAATTCTTCTACATTATTGTTTGATACAACTTGTACAGATACACCACTGCTTGTTTGTTTAAAATCAATTGATGCATCAGCGGACGTTCCGTCACTATCTCCACCAATGTTAAATACAATCACACTTGCTAATACGACAAGTGCAACTACTACGGCAACTAATAGTATTACCCCAATTACGGGTGAAACACCTCGTTTTTTTCTAAAATGATTTAATTTTGATACCATTATACTTTATTTATCATATAGGGGTATATAACTTTCCTTTAATTTACATATCATTATAATTACGGTTTCATAGTCCGTGTTAGTTTTCTTTTAGAATAACGCTTATATTCATATCTTTTTGTGTAATTTCAAAATTAGTTCGGTATTTTTGATATCCTTCGGACTCTGCTGTAAATATTTGATATCCATTAGTAACGTTGTAAAATTTGGCTGTTCCTTCACTAGATGTTTTTCTTGTTGTTTCACCAATTGTAACATTTGCATTTTTAATTGTATTATTTTCTTGGTCAGTAACTGTAACTGTAACCGTACGTTCACCAGTAGGTTCATCAATAATAAATTGTTTTATTATATTCGAATCTGCATCTATGATTTTGTATTCTCCGTATATTGTGTCTGTTGAAAATTTATTTATAGAAATGCTTGTACCGGGTTGAGATAGTGTGTGTATATTATTTCCATTTGGGTCTTTTACTTGTATGTTATATGGTTCTTCACCTTCTGTTATAGATATAGTTACATTATCAGAATATTGCGTTATAGAAACGCGGTCTTCAGTAGTATCTTCATCAATAGTCATAAATAAGGATGCTGTAATTACCATAGTAATAACAAGTATTAATATAAGAATAAAAATTAGTGTACTCTTTTTATATTTACTATTTTTTATTCTTTGTAGTAATTTATGATTCATTGCTTATACTTTTACTTTCCGTATATAAATTAATTTTGGTTCCCTGTTGTAATATATATTAAATCATACATATAATTTATATGATAGAATAATTATTAATATTATATGACAAAGAATAATGTAGCAAAAAATCCTGATGAACTATTAATAGAAATAGAAAAAGCCTCTATAAATAGTCCATTGGAAGGTATTAGTGATATTTATCGTAATTATTATCATCTTTTAGAGTTTATTTTTGAATCTAAGGATTCGATTACCGATGAGGCTTTCATTGGAGAAAGTGGTTTTATTGGTACAAATATTGAATATGATGGTCAAAAATTATTTACAGAAGTTAAAAATACGGATGGTATTTCTGTTGGTGATTTTTGTTTCTTTTCGGTTGATTTACTTAATTTTATTATTACAAATTTAGACCCTGTTTGTGAGTCAAACACAGAAGTTATCGAAATATTATCTAATTTTGCTCAACGGTATAAATTTGGTTCGTATGATAAAGCATATGATTCATTTGTAGATAAATATAGAGAAATACGTTCTTTGAAACAAGATTCTGAACATAATTTATTTGCTGTTTCTGATTCGGACTTATTACTTTTACAATTTTTCGCTACGATGCGGAATTTCTTTAAAGTTATGGGTTCTCATATTACATGGGTCGAAGAACCAAGTATTGGTGATTATATTACATTTCATATTGGTAGAAATAGTAGTAAATCGGACATAAATAAGTTTGAGGTTGTATGCAAAATAACAGATAAAAAATATAATGAAGATTTTGATGTTAATACTTATAATTATAATATTATTGCATATGATTCAGAATTGTTAGATGTATACCCCAATTATTGGATTTTTGAATATGAGGATGATGAAAGTAAATTAATTGAACCAATACATAGTTCATTTATAACAGTTCATTCTGAAAATCCAATCGGTAATTAACACAACATAGTAGTATACTTTTTAAGGTCTGATAATAATATAACTAAATATGGTTAATGATAAGAATTATCCTGTTGTAATAATTGGAAGTGGTATATCAGGACTATCTGCAGCAATATATGCGGCTAGAAATGGGAATAAACCGTTAGTTATTCACGGTGACGAACCGGGAGGTCAATTAACACTCACGAGTGAAGTTGCGAATTACCCCGGATTTCCAGAAAGTGTAGGTGGTATGGAATTGATTGAAAAAATGAAGGCGCAAGCAAAGAAATTTGGAGCAGAATTTAAACATGGTGTAGTAGATTCTATTACAAATATTGAAAAACCGTTTAAAATTGAATTAAAATCTGGTGATATAGTATCATCTGATTCAATAATATCTGCATCTGGTGCGAGCGCACGTACGTTGGGAATTCCCGGCGAAGATGAATTGATGGGTTATGGATTATCAACGTGTGCGACGTGTGATGGAGCATTTTTTAGAGATGAAGAAATGGTCGTAGTTGGTGGAGGTGATGCTGCATTAGAAGAAGCTCATTATTTAACAAAATTCGCATCAAAAGTATACTTAATACATCGAAGGGAAGAATTTAGAGGCAATGTACATTTACAAAATGAGGTTAGTAAAAAAGAAAAATCTGGTGAAATAGAGATAATTAAAAATACAGAATTGACAAAAATTAATGGTACAAAAGACGAAGGTGTAACTTCTGTTGATTTAGTGACGAATGAATCAGGCCATCCAACAGAAAAGTTAGATGATTCAGATACAGAACGTTGGAATATGGATGTTAGTGCTGTATTCTTTGCTATTGGTCATATACCGAATACAGATTATCTTAAAAATACAGGAGTTGAAGTTGACGAAACAGGATATATAAAAGTATCTGGTGGACGTACGGAAGTAACGAAAACAGATGTTGAAGGTATTTTTGCAGCCGGTGATGTTGTTGACCACCATTATCAACAAGCTGCTACAGCATCTGGTATGGGTGTTAAAGCTGCTTTAGATGTTGATGAGTATCTTAACTGATAAGCTATTATATAAACATTAATAGTATATTATAATTAAATTATTATTATGGTTAAAATACAAGAATTAAATAACGTTATTGATTGGCTACATAAATTTTCTGCTTCAGATGCTATTAGTACACCTAGCAGAGGATATACAAGTAAATCGAAAAAATTAGCTAAACAAGGAAGAGAAAATATAAAAACTATTCAATTAGCAAGACAAGAAATTGATTGGGATGAATCAAAAGTTAGACCACCTATTAGACTAAATAAGATTGATGATTTAATATTTACGCTCACTGTCAAGTTAAATGATATAGAAAATGATAGAGAAGTAAGTGATTCAATTAATAAGGAAATAAATCAATTAATACGAATAGTTAGTTCAATGACAAATGAGTTAGTACGTAAAAAAGAAGTATACTAAATCATATCTGTAGTGAACTTTTGATAAATTTGTTCACGCGTTCTTTATCTAATTTTCCTTTATTATATTCATCGTTATCTAACTCTGTACCTAACTCAGATTCAACGAATTCAGGTAGAATCACGCCGACATTTTCATTGTTATTATTACGTTTTTTAGAAATTAATTTATTTATTTGATTTTTCACATTTTCATCAAGATATGTTTCTTTTTCTAATAGTAGTTCAAAATCAATTGGTGGAATCGTTTTGTTATGTTTTACCCATTTAGCACAACAGATGCCTCTAATACCGAATAGATTCCGTTTTACTGTTCTTTCTGTCGTTGTTTTTCTAACGAAATTTCGATTGTATGCTTCTTCAATTGAATAAGTTCCAGCCCGTCCGAAAGATAGTTCTATTTCACCATTTACTTCATGGAGTACCGGGTCATGTTCCATCGTACCTAAATAATCCCCCATTGAAGATTTTGCAATTTCTTCTTTATTCATTTCCCAACCATCTTGAATATATTTCTCATAATTATCTTTAGCAAGAGATTGGTAATGATAATATAATCCAATTGGATTTACATTTTCAACAGCATAATTCTGGAAATCCCGAATTAATGATTCAAATTCATCATTTTTAGTATAATGACGTAGTGGGCTAGTAATATATTCCATCGTGGTTGGATTTGATTTATACATTAACTCTGCAAATCGTTTAATATTCCAACCTTGAATTTCCCAATCATTTTCAAGATTATCTTCTCGAATATTTTGTTTATACGTATCTAATTGTGCATATTCTTCTAATGGTTGACGAAATACGACATATACATCATGGTCTGATTCATCTGAATGTAAATTAAATGCTCTACTCCCGACTTCATTCATGCATAAAATATCAACATCTTTTTTACTTTCGATAAAATCTACAATTGATTGAACAGACATAATATAAATACGAAATTGATGTTATTAAGCGTTTTGATAATTTCCAAATTCGTCTAATTGGTGATTTCGTTGTTTAATGTTTTGTATTTTTATATTATATTTACAAGAAGAACAAATCGTTTTATCTCCTTCACAATCAGCATCCATAATTTCCATACATTTCTCACAATGAATTTTTGTATCTGACAATACAGCATAACTGTCTTCTTGCCCCAGTTTATCCGCAACATCAAATGAGGTAATATAAATCGGTATCTTTTCAACAACGTGTTCATTTTCATGAACATGATGTCCACCGATAACTTTTTCATAAATTTTTTCATAAGAGTGGCGTAGATTATCATGATGTTTTTTGTTCCAGTGCCATGCAATCTTTTTTGATAATTTATTTATATTATCACCGGACCAATTTTGATTACAGTTAGAACAAGAAAATTTATATTTAAATATCTGTTTTTGCGCCATATGTTTTATACAACAGTTTTCTAAATAAGTATTTCGATATGATTGTGGATATAGTTATAACTATATAGTATATAATAAATTACATGAAAAAACGCATAGATAAAAAAGGGTCCACTACATTATTTGGTCTTCTTATCCTTGGCGTTATTATACTTCTTTTGGTCATATTTACATTACCATCTATATTGAGCTTTATTGTTGAAATTCAAGGTTCAACAGCAACAAATATTGCATTATTTGAAATAGAACATACAGATAGTAACAGTGTAATTATAACGCATACAAAAGGACAAAATGTTAATCAAGATAAAATAAGAATAGATATTGATGGTGAAAAATCACCAGTACAGTTTACAGATACAGTGAAACAAGGAGATAGTATTCGAATAACAGAGAAAAAAGATTCTATAGAATTTGTTGGTAATGAAAGAATAGATGTTGTCATAATTGACGATGATTCAAGTTATATTATTAGAACAAAAAGACTAACAGAAAAGAAATAAATAATATTTGTAGTTCACTTAAAGATACGCTTTTATGTTTATAAATATATTATATAAAATATGAATAGAAGAAAATTTATTGCTGCTGGTAGTACTGCAGCCGCAACAACTTTAGCTGGTTGTTATGGTGTATATCGTTATATTACGAATGATGAACAGGAATATGAAGAAAAACCGTATCCTGAATTACCATCTAATAACCGTGTAGATACGCCACCCTATGAAATACCAGAACAAGGAGAAAGTGAAAACGATTGGAACCCTAATTATTTAGGTACAAATTTATCAACGACACCAAGCATAAACTTTACAACAAGAGTAGATGCATCATTGAGTGATAAAAAAATAGATATAAGAAATATGGAAGAAAGTAATGAATATCTCGTACGTGTTATCGATAATGAATCTACGATGAATGATATATTAAATACAGGTTCAGAAATAGATATAGATTTTAATGAAGAAATATTACTCGTTATTGAATCAGGATTTGGTTCGTCTTCATTGATACAAAGATGGAATCGTGTTGAAGAAACAGCAAATGGAATTCATATTCATGGATATATGTATAAACCATTTAATCACCGTCTTGACTTCAAAAGCCGTTCTTCTGTTGTAAAAGTAGAACGTCCAGATAATATAGATAATATTACGGCATATGTTAGTTTGACAGTAGACCGCGAATTCAGAATTAACTTTAATTCAGATGAAGATATTGTTAGAATACCTGTTATAGCTTAAATGAAAACATTAAAGTACATTTCTGTTGTATATATTTGTATGTTTTCTTACGACGCTAAGAGAGATAAATTCACAACTTTAGGTGGTAGAGTTATTAGCCCCGGTAGAGCAAAATCATTACGTAGTTCCCTTACAAATAAATTAGAATTACGAAAATCCTATTTGAATTCAAAACTTTCTGATGATGATATAGCTGTTAATTCACGAGCAATTGAATTACTATGTTCTGAAGATTCAGGTAGTGAGAAAATCCCAGTGACGATTGGATTCTCTTTAAAAGACGGTGCAACGATTAATTCGATTCCTGAAGAACATATTTTTGGTTGGGTTGATAAATGGGATACTCATGGTGAGATTTTATTAAAAGAATCTGACGTTCAATCTGTTTTTGAAGAAACAGATGCTGAATTTAGTGGATTTCATGTTGAGTTTGCAGAACCAGAGATAACCAATGATTTTAAACATAAAATGACTGAAATGTACGAAGATTAATATACTATTTAGTATTCAAACCTATCCACCATATTTAAAAATAGAGATATATCTAACAACGTTATATCTACAAAAATTATTAAATTCAAGTTGATTGGTTATTACCGCAATTCGTCCGTAGTAGTTAGCTCACCAAAGAGCCATTCTGCATGATGCAACGCATACTCTTTATCGTCTTCGGTGATATATCCTACAGCATCTTCAATTACAATCGGTCGATAATCTCGGAGTGCAGCATCACTTGCTGTATGCAACACGCATACGTTCGCAAGCGTACCACAAACAAGAACCGTATCAATATCGTTATCACTCAACCATTCGTTCAGGTCAGTTTCATGAAAAGCACTGTATGTTGGCTTCTCTACGATATAATCTGCGAACGCGTCTGGTTCAAGTGCATCTACAATTTCTTGACCCCATTCACCTTCTAGAACGTGTTCTCCCCATCGGTCGAACTCATTATAGTAGTTTGTATTCTCAAACTGGTCTTCTGCGTGTACATCTTTTGTATACACAATTTCTAGACCCAACATATCTGCCCACTCGATAGTTTCCCTAACAGGTTCGACAGCATCTCCACTTGGGTCTGCATACAAAGCACCCTCTGGGTCACAGAAGTCGTTTTGCATATCTACAACAATTAGCGCCGTATTATCTGGATTAATATCCGTCATTTTAATCACTCTGGTAATTAATAGTATTACTACTTTTTAAAGTTTGTTCTTTAGCATCATCAATCGTGTAATCTTTAATTTGTATACCATTCTCAATAACTTTCTCGAACATTCCTGCGTCAATTTCGTCCGTTGGCTCAATGATGTGTTCACCGTCTTCTTGTCGAACGGACTTGATACCGGGGAGTTTGCCTCTCTTAGTTGTAGGCATACCGTTAAGTTCAACAATATCTAAGCTGAAATCAACAGGGTCTGCATTACTAATGAATCCACCAATTCCGAATCCATCAACAATATCTCCAAGATTTCGAACGTCCTCTGGTCCAAGACCACCACTCACAAAGATACCTACATCATCTCGTCCTTTATCATCAAGCTTCCATCGAACCTCCTTGATTATGTGTCGGAAGCTCCCACGACGCGAACCTGTAGTATCAAGTCGAACACCGTCAAGGTCATCTCCAAGAAGTTTTGCGGCTCGCAAGGATTCATCTGCTTCATCCGTAAACGTATCTGTGAGAAGG
>Ga0208282_10111_pt1 | contig 12196 bp, 19 predicted proteins | sample AntRauMetaVIRRA1_FD_184784 | JGI IMG/M metagenome (GOLD analysis project Ga0208282, IMG submission 184784) | Saline lake microbial communities from Rauer Lake, Antarctica, in enrichment culture - Antartic Rauer Lake 1 Metagenome VIRRA1 (SPAdes)... ...
AGAAGATATATTAAATATATATTCAAACGATAAATATCCTCAAGACCCATCAAAAATAAATGATAGATATAATGCGTATGATGATTTCTAATTAGACTACATATATGACTCCGGGTCAAAATTATCTTTAATTACATCATTAAATACTTTTCTTACGACAGCTTTTATTTCTCCGCCACTCCAATACCATTCATTATGGTCTGGATGGTAATACCAATATCCTTTACGGAAGATTTTACTATCTAATTCAAGGAATACTACAGGCAAATCAAATCCTTGTGGTCGATTTGTGTTTATAGCAATATATGCATCCTTAATTTCTATATCATAATATCTCATACCTATTGCGTTTTTCAACCAATTGGGTGTATCTAGTTTCTTCACATTCTGAAGGTAATTTCATAACACATAAAGTTTATTCTTAGATACGAATAATCATAATTGTTTTAGGGGTTAATGAATATATATTTATATGTTTGATAAACTATCAACAAAAGAGAAAATGAAAAAATATACGGTTATACATAAGTTTATGTTCGCGTATGGAACCCTAAAACAGAAGATAGCCCAGATGTACTAACAGTTAATGTATTTGAATATGAAGAAGGATTAAACAATATTAATTCTCAATTATACAAAAATATAAGTTCTTATTATGATTCTTCAGGCCGAGATATGTCTGGTACACAAGAATTTGTTGGTAAAAATTTAAGAACATTATTACGTAATGGACTTATCATGGATGCTGAATGTAATAATTTTGGAATAAATGACGTAAAGCAGCTTGAATCCCGTTTAAATGATGATGATTTTGGAGTACATTATTAAATTAAACTGATTTTAACAAAATCTGGAAGAAGAATTATATATAGATAATCCTTATTTAGGATACAATGGATGAAAGAATAAAGAAACATGCAGATATTATAGTTAATCATTCGACCAATATTCAAGAAGGAGATATGGTAGTTATATCAGCAAGTCCAGAAGCAACAGACTTAGTTCAAGAAATATATTCTTTGATAGGTGAAATCGGGGCTGTACCTCATTTAAAGATGCGTTTTCCTGAAGCTACAAGTAGATACTATGAATCCGTAACGGAAGATAAAATATTCGAATCTGAACATTCAAAAGCATTATGGGAAAAAACAGACGTATCTATTAGTATTCGTGGAAGTTCAAATACAAAATCTATGAGTAATGTGCCATCAGAATTACAAATTGCGAACTCAAAATTAAATAACGACACAAGAGAAATAAGATTAGACACAAGATGGTTATTAACGCAATATCCAACAGATAGTTCTGCACAAGAAGCAGATATGTCTACGAGAGAATATGCAGATTTTGTATATGATGCTGTTATAAAAGATTGGGATGAACAAAAAGAATTCCAATCACAAATGTGTGACATATTAAATGACGGTAAAAAAGTTAGAATTGTAAGCGGGGATAAGACAGATATTACAATGAGGATTGACGGTATGAATGCAATTAATGATTATGGAGAACATAATATGCCTGCAGGTGAAGTATTCACAGCACCCGTCAAAGAATCTGTAAACGGCTCTGTTCTTTTTGATATGCCGCTTCTTACACAAGGAAGAGAATTACAAGATGTATATCTAGAGTTTGAAGATGGAAAAGTTGTAGACTATAGTGCATCAAAGAATGAAGATGTAATAGAATCTATTTTGAATACGGATGACGGTTCTCGTTATCTTGGCGAGCTTGGAATTGGTATGAATAGAGGGATTGATGAGTTTACATATAATATGTTATTCGATGAAAAAATGGGAGATACTATTCATCTAGCTTTAGGTAGAGCATATAAAGACAACGTAGGGGAGGATAGAGAACAAAATTTATCTGCAGTACATCTAGACATGATTGTTGATATGAGTGAAAATTCATATATTGAAATTGATGGTGAAAAAGTTCAAGAGAATGGAAATTTTATATTTGAATGATACTTTAAATTAATATTTAATTTAGAATCCATAAACATATAGGGTATAATATAGAATATGAATATATGACACAAAATAATATAGATGATGAACAAAGAGCAAATTCAATTAAGTCTCAGATTATAAAAAGTTGTACGTATATTTCTGAATCAAATGTGCGTGTGACGACAGATATGTCAAGTTATAATGGGTACGAAACAAAAGGTGGATTTGTTAATCGTAATTCAAGTAATGGAGAACTTGCTTACTGGGTACTTGTTGAAGTTCCAGAAATACCACGAATTGAATCTGATTCACATTACCAACAGAATCCACATAAAACAAAACCAACTGAAGAAGGTGTAAAAAGAACGAAAAATAGGGTTGAAATGATTAAAGCTGTTTGTAGACAAGCAGCTAAATCGAACCATGCTGAATATATTGGATATAATACGCCTAGTGAAGGTTTTGATAGTCCAAGCGGAAGTACAAGATATATCAACATACGGGTAGAATAAATATTCTAACGAGTTAACATTCTTATATTCACCGCTATAGATAATCTTATTTACGAGAATAAACCGACAAGTTTTTTAATAGTGGTATCATTGTATATAATACGGAGAAAGATAATGTGTATGCCGGTGTAGCTCAGCTTGGCAGAGCGATTCCCTTGTAAGGAATAAGCCGAGGGTTCAATTCCCTCCACCGGCTCTACGAATCATACAGTTTTATGATTCATGCGGGCGTATAGCTCAGTTAGGCAGAGCGCCGTGCTCATAACGCGGATGTCATCGGTTCAAATCCGGTTACGCCCATGGAAACTACTATGGTTAAAAATTTTGAAGTTCCAAACACGGAAGGATTGGTTAGCAGTGAAGATGAAAAAATCACAATCTCAAAATCACTATTAATTAAGATGCAGAACTGGGTTGCCGACAGTACATTTGATAGAGAAGGTTCTATCAAAAATGAATTTGGAGAATTTGTTGTCAAGTTAGAAAATTTCCACGGGAGTCCAAATCTTGTAACAGTTGCAAATGAAGATACAATCGTTACACTTGGTTCGACAGAATTCTTAGAAATTACATATACAGAATAAGTATATTCTGACTAGCTGGAGGACGAAAATTATCAAAATGTATTAATGTATGTTGATTTTCAAGATGGATTTTTATCATTTATATTTCGCGTCCCAGAAATCGTAGGGTTAATTCATTGTGTATAATTTATACGTTCTCGAAAATAGTTAGATATCTGACTAAAGAAACAGTAAAATCGGGGTTATTTGGTTAGTAATTTGAACTAAATATCATAATCAAACGCAAATATACCGCTGATTAACAGGAATCATTGTTATTTACGATAAAAAATCAATATGTCGTTATCTATATCAAATCCAAATAAAAACATTTATGTATATGTCTGTAATATATCGTATTGTATGTCCCCCGAAGCAACCGAAGACATGACCTCCCGTGAAGCACAGGCCGGTACCATTAGCGTCGAAGACACGAATGTGTATGATGGTATCAAAATTACGGATAAGAAAAAGGATATCGTTGAATATATTGCACATCATCCAGAAGCAACCAATCGTGAAATCTCAGAGTCAGATGAGGTAGACTGTTCTATCAGTTACCCATCGACCGTGCGTAACGAATTCAGCGACCTAATTCAAAAGCGTGCAAAAGAAGTTGGTTCGAATGTCCAAGACCTAGAAGACAGTATCGAACGCAGCCAGAAAAAGCGTGCTGGAACGTGGAGTGACCTTACAACAAAGCAGAGAGATGTTCTGCGTCGTCTGGCTGAAGAAGATGACCCAGAAAACCAAACGTCATCTCTGCGAGCCATTATCGAAGACCTTGATTTCGATACGCACCCAGCGTACGTGTCAGATGTTCGGAGTAAGTACGTAGACTATGCAAAAAAGCTGAAGAAAGCACAGAACATGGCTGACGAATCTCAGGACTCTGAAGCTCTTATCGATGAAATTGAGCTTGAGGAAGAAGTTGAGGTTGAAGATACAGACGAAACTGTTGAAGAAGCCACAGAAGACGAGATGGAACCGTCAGAAGAACCATCGGATGATGTCGATGTTGAACCCATCAGTGCTTCGAACGACCTGAGTAACGCTCTCCAGTCGCTCCGAGAGGAAATCAAGTCCCAGAAGAAGATGGCTCAATCAGAGATGAAGTACTCTGACAGTGAACTAGCTGCAGGTCGTCTTGTGATGGCAGAACAGATTGAAGACAAGATTAACGAACTTACTGGTGCGGTCTCGGCAGAGTAAAGTTATCAAATTCAATCTGTAACTGAAATCGTATCGCATTCTATTTTTAATAAACTAATTAATTAGATACATCAAAAAGTATCTAATATAGATATAAAATCCCGTATAAATAAGAAAGGTTAATATCTATGCTTTTCAAAGAGAATTGTGTGTGAGGAATACCAACTATTGATTCTTAGAGTCCATCAAAAGAATTACATATGTTTGTACTCCTTATCACATTGTAATTGTATATTGAGTTTTATGTAAACGCAATTATGTCCGAATTAGTATCGCTATAAAATTACAGCAGGTTAAATACATTTAAATTTGATAAATTTAGTATAACATCCAGAATAAATATAGGGTTTTTCCACGTATATTATGTATGGGTCAATCACAAAGAATTGTCAAGAAATATAATATTGGTATTCAAAATGAATCATTTTCAAACTACGTTTCCTTTTTTGCGAAAAATCTTGAAACTTACGGTGAAATTACGGTCCATGCAAAAAATAAATTACATCGGAGAATTATTGATATCAAGAAAGAGAACAGGAAATATGCTATGGTAATAAAAGAAGAATCTAGAAATAAAGGTAAAAACCTAATCAGTATTTCTTTATGTGACAATTCGAGGACTAAGAAAGACGGCGACTTAGTTGAAGTATTGAATGAAATAGAATCTACATTAAGCGATATGTTTCCTAAAATGAAACAAGTATCTACTATGTGAATTCAAATATTGTAGCGAAAAATAATTATGGATTTTTATCATTTATAGAATTTATGATATATTAAGTGAATTACAAGATACATTGATAGGATAGAGACAAAACGAAATCTTTATCTATATCAATCGACTTAAATCATTGATGGTCATACCAGACCGTCAAAAATCGGTAGCGACCAAAGGGCAATCAGAAGGTCAAATGAAAGAGGCACCATTACGCAAATTATATTTTAGGTTAATAATTTGAATATTCAAATATAAACTAACATATATTAAAATATATCAAATTATAACATAAGATATAATATAATTATGTTTTTCTAATAGTGTTATACTGTGGCTAATACCAATAAATCGGTCTATACTTATATAACCTCAAACGTTAGATAATATCGCAATGGAAGAACTGAGCGGATTCCAGAGAGACTTGTTGTACATCATACTTGATGCTGGTAAACCATCAGGTCAAGAAGTAAATAGTATCATCAATGAAGAATATAAAAACGAGGTAAATCACGGGCGTCTATATCCTAACTTAGACGACCTCGTTGAAATGGGCCTTATAATTAAAGGCGATAAAGATGATAGAACTAATTACTATCAAATAACACAGAAAGGAAAAGATAAGATTGTAAAACGTCATCACTGGACAAATGAACGTATAGACAATACGAGTGTCCGTGATGATTTAATGTCACCAGTATAGATGTGCCATAGTTAAATTTCAAATCGAATCGATTTCAAATAGTTTTAATTTTTGGACTTCAGTATACGTGACGTGAATCACAATTATATTAATATATCTTTGTATATCTCAGGAATAAATTTGATTTCTTGTACTCTCTGGGATACCAAGTCGTTCTTGTTTATTTGATTCAAAACACTCGATAACCCAATCATCTGCATCTAGCTTGTTCTGAAGATAAAGTTCATATGCTTCATGAATTCCACAATGACAACGTTTGTTAAATGTTAGTGAATTTCTTACGGAACCTTGAATGTTATGTTTCTCATGATTTGGATTGTGTGTGTGTACAATCCCGCACTTAGAGCATTTCCAAGAACCCGTGCTTTTATACTGTCTATCTTCTGAATTCATACCTATATGTATGGTTATACACGTATAAATTTACTGATTTAATTAAAAATAATTTAATACTAATTACATAATAATATTAGACAAATATTTTTTCAAATTGTTCAAAGTCAACAAGTCCAATTAGTCCATCTTTATTTGGTGAAAAAATATATTCTGCTACTTGGATAGAGTCTGTCTTCGGTTTTCTTTCTGGTTGAGCATTAATAACATCATCTTGTGTGAGTGGAGCAATTATTTTAGCTAAGTCTACATTTTTTAGAATCGTATTTTGCATTTCTTGTTTAACTAAATATTGAAGATTATCTAATGGTTGGTGACCTTCAACATTTTCAAACTTAACGCTTAGTGCTGATATAACAGCGTTTTTATCATTTTGTGCAGAATTTCTAATCTGTTCATCTTCTACATTAGTAAATTCAGAACTATTTGGCGTCATAAGAGACATGAAAACTTTTACACGAATAAAGTCATCATCATTATCAATTGTATCTTGAGGTAGTTCCATATATATTATGAATATGAACTGTAAGTTTAAATAAACTCGGTATTATTTAACACATTATCTACAGAATATAACTTAATCCGGGGATTCATCCATACCGTATATACCATAGTCATCATATTTATCTTCAATCCATTCTAAAATTGAATCGGTTTCATCATCATATTTATCTTCATTATCCTCACTATCAATTTTCGATAAATTAACCCATGTAGATTCATCTGGATTAAAAACTAACATATAACCGGTTCCATTAATATTTAAGAAGAAACATATAGCTCCATTAATATTATCTCCATCATAAAAGAGAGCTTCAGAATTGTTTATCTTTTTTGAATTAAGTTTCAAAGAACGGATTTCATGTAAGTAAAGTGGTCTATTTGGTAAGCTTTCAACTATAGTCATATGCACTGAAAAGGATTTGAACCTTTGTAAAGGGATGTGGTAGAAATATATAGACAATATTTACAACCCTTGCCTTACCAAACTAGGCTACCAGTGCACATATATATTATATTTTACATTACTTATAATTTACGACGAATTTACTTATTTTATATATTTATAAACATTAAATTATATAATTTTATTATCGTTATATTAAAAACGATTTAAATATGTATAAGTACAAAATACAATTATGTCAACCGTAGATAATCCAGAGGAAGATACATATAACGTTGGATTTGATGGCATCGAATTTAACGACGATGAATTACGGGGACTTAAACTTATTCAAGATAAAGGAAAGATATATCAAAGTGACTTTTGGAAAACTTTAGATGTAAGCTCAAGAAAAGGGTCTAGAATTGCGAAGAAATTAGAAGATAAAGAAGTAATCGAACGTGAAGATGCTGTGTATAACGGCCATAATACATACCTTCTGAAACCGAAATATCAGGCAGAAGATTTAGACTTTTCGTTATTAATGGCTGGGGATAAAATATCGCCTTTCATTGGTGAAGATGCGATAGACTATCAATCTGATGCATTTACATCATGGCTAATGAGTCTTGTTAATGAAAAAGAACAAAAACGTAGAGATGAACGAAGACAATAAATAAATTATTTAATTTAAATAGTAAAATACATACACATTCGCCTAAATTAATAATAACAAATTTATTCTAGAATGGATATCCCTTTACAGAATTGGTGTGTGAAAATCTAACTTTTTTACCCCATCGATTTTCAAATATTTGAGCTACAGCATTTTGTGCTCGTTTCCGTGAATTTGCTTTCCCGTCTTTTATATTTGGAGTATGATTATTAATTGCTGCCATGTTAGAACGTCTTTCATTAATGGATATGGAATAACTAAATGTATTTGAACTCTCAGATGATATTTTTACGTCAAAGTAAATATCTTTTACTCTACCAGCCCAATATATATGAGGCGAAGTTCGTGGTACATTTGGTGGAATATAACTAACAAATTCAATTATACTAGTATCTGAATTATTATTTTGTTCTCTCATATATAAAAAATATTATACATATCCCATATATATTTCGATTACATTGTATTACCGATATGTTTTTTAGTTAACAAATACATAATTATACTATATAATGATTTATGATAGTATTGATGATTTAATTTGTGCAATAGAATATTCATTTAAATATCCTTTCTCAGATACAGAATCTAAATATGGGAGTTCTATTCAAGGATTTTCGGCATTTCTCTTAAGTCCACTTATTATCCCTTTAGCAATATTAATTGGATATATGTTAGATATTCGTGAATCTGCGTTACATGGAAATAAAGTTCCAAAATTCGAATCGTATGATAGATTAATGAAAGAAGGATTTAAAGGTCTTCTTGTGTATTCACCTATCATTTCAATTATATTTCTATCGTTTATTTTTAGTTTTATTATACCTCAATTATTAATGTTCTGTATATTAGCTATGTATCTCTGGCCTGCTGCTAGCTTAATGTACGCAATCAAAAGAGATTATAAAGAAGTTTATAACGAAGAATTCTTTAATCTTATTACAAGTAAATTTTACATAAAATCATATATTATATCCTTATTATTACTAACTTTATTAATAATTTTAATAATATCTATAGGTAGTTTAACGCTTGGAATTGGAATGCTCGCACTTATTCCAATATTACTTTATTGTAGACCGTCATTCTGGGGATACATTGTTAGAAATAACAAAAATAACCCATTATCTGAGATTGTATCTTAGTAAACCTTTTAGAGTTATTTGAATTATATACATATATGACGATACCGATAAATGCTGCTGATGTTATAGTTATAATATTATTCTGTCTTAGTGGTATTTTCTTATACTATGGAATACAACTAGAACATACAGGATATTTATTGGTTTCTGTTGTTGAATTTATAATGGGATTAGCTCAGTTCGGGTTAAATAAGCATCCAGTTATATTTGAGAAAAATATAAGGTGATGAATTTAACTTAATATATACTGTATTATCTATACTGGTGATAAAATAAACAAATTTATATGGACGTACACTATAATATAATTATGGGAATTAGAGAAAGAATTCTAAAACGAGAAACGAAAAAAGTAGCAGGTCGTTTTGTTTCTGAAAAAAATGCAGATAGAGTAGCAAATTTTATTTTTGACGATAAAGAAAATTCAAACGATAATACGGAAAAAATCCCAATTAATGATTCTGAACCAGAGAATAATGACGAACCAGATGCACTTTCTAAGTTAGATTCATGGTTAGATGAACAAGTAGAAAAAGCAGAAAAAGTAGAAGATGAATCCCCTGACCCAGTTACAGACTTAGATAGTATGGAAAATAAAATTAATGACCTTGAATCAAAAACAGATGATGAAAAATAAAAACAAGGCATTTGTATTCTGAAAAATAACGGCGATAATAATTACTCTTATAAGATACGAGAACGAACATACTAATATGTCATTCTATTGGACTACAACAGAAATTACAGATAAAAATATAACTATTGAAAATGGGGGTCACTATGAAGCTTTGAACAGAGATATTAATCCATCTACGGTAAAAATAAGTCACGACATAATACCTAGTAGTGATATTTCAGAACTATGCGTTTCGGGTTCTCCAGAAGCTTCTTTATTTGCAAAAATTCAATCTTCTCAAAAAGAAGGTAAATATTACATATATAAAACAGATGAAAGACCAGATACAGAACTAAGCAATATATCGCTTGATTTCGGTGTACTTGAAGAATATCGATATAATATGGATAAAAGAGACTCTGTTAATTTGGATTTATTTAAAACCGTTACCGCACCTCTGCAACCCATCAAAGATATTAAACTAGCATATGAAATTTCAGAGAAAAATCAAGTAAATGAAATATATGCTGAATCAATTAAATCACATCTTAAGGCACTGATTAAAGGTAGAGCATATCCAACGAATGCTCTTGAAAAAGCTAAAATAGAAGAATTCGAGGATTATGCTAATGCATATGGTATGGATACAGCAAAAGAAATCTTCGGCGGATTCCCTGATGGTTATGATGAAAACTGAAATTTGATGTAATTTATAAATATCACTATTTAATCAAAACTCTTTTATACTGTGTTTACTTTTGTACGGTTACAACGAAATCTCACTAACAGTGTTGTTAGTGGGGTTCTGTTACCGAGGTCCCAAAGTGGGGCCAAAACAAGCCAAATTACCGAAGTTATACAAGTTGACTTTACGTTGTTGTAAAGTTTAATTGTATTAACTAGGTTCGTTAGACTTGAGTCTATTCTTAAAACAACGTAAAACAACGTTTAATCCTACGTAGGCAGTGAAAATCCCACTAACAACACTGTAAGTGAGATTATCTGACATTTTAAATCAGAATATACGTTTCATATATAATTTCTAATGAAAAATATAGTAAAATTTAGCCGCAATTAATCACTTGTTTTTACGAATTTTATACATCTCCGAAGGAATTTGCCCCGGATTTAAATCACCATGTTCTGTAATAGATTGTTTGAGAATTTCTTCACATTCAATATATATCTTATATTCTGTATCGGTTTTATTTTCCCATATAATTACATCTGTAACATCTAGTTCATCCTGTGTAATTTTTAATAATCTATTTTTTATGCTATTTAAGTCAGCAGTATATGGAACTTTTAAACATATACCATGATATATCTCACCTATAGTTTTAACATATGTAAACAAAGGAGAAACATCTACATCAATTTTCGTTTTATGATATGATTTATTTTTTTCTTTATCACTCAACTTTTTATAACTGTTATGTACGTAATCTTGTATTTTTTCATCATCTTCAATATAGTTTTTAAGTTCGTAACCAAATGCAACAGTCATATTATATAATACATGCTCCTATCATATTATTGTTTCTTTTTCTAAATCATGTGTGTTACATAGATTTGTACTATATTTAATTCAAAATATCGTATTCACTTTATTTATATACTATTGAACCCATATATAACAGGAATGATGCGTATGCAGCAAGAATTGATAATTTGAAATATGTTGTATTTTCTACGTGCATATATGTTATAACTGTACTGAATAACGTTACAAATAGTAATATGAGTTGTACATTTTGCGTAGGTGTAAATTTATCATCTTTATTTTGAAATAGATGATATGAATCTAATTTTCGAAGTATCTTATATTTGGCTTTAGATAAAAATGTATATTCATAAGGATAAATATGAATATCATATGAACCATAATTTGTATTCTTTAGAGGAACTTTTTTATTTAATAATGTTGATGGCCGATATCTATCTGTATTCAACATTTTAATTATTGCAGAAAGTTCTTTATCTGGTCCATTATCGGTATCAAGAGTATAATGTAATGGAATAGTACGTTCTTCATCATCTATCTGTACATATAATGTAAGTTTACTAATTTTCTCTTTATATTCTATATCCTCTACATTTCCAACAGATTTGTAGTCATTGATATGGTATAAATACGGTTTTATTTTATTCCATTCTGTCTGAACATAATATACAAATTGGAGGATATCATTTTTAATAGAATCAATAATAGATTCGTCTGTATCTATCGATGAATCTAGTTTGTATGAACTATCTTCAAATTTTTCATTAATTGCTTCTTTTTCGAGTGATTTTTTTAGTATCTTTTTGCCTTCTGAACTCGTAAGACTTGTTTTTTCAGACAATTTTTTTAATTCATCATCATCTTTTATTAGCTCTTGTATGGTCTTTTCACTCATATATAGTTATAATATAATCGAGCTATTTTAATATAAAACTTATCATAGAGTTTTATAAATAATTTAAAATTACTTAATTGCCATAACAGGTGTCCAATTGTCAATTTTATTTTTATCATATACTTCCATATCTGAAACTTGATGCGTTTCTCTTTGAAGAACGAGATGAGGTTCAGTATCATCATATACTTCTTGTTCAACAATTTTATATAGAGTATAATTTTCATCAACGAAATCAGGGTTATCGGAGAAACAATGGGAAAAGTGAATGCTTCCTCTGTAACTCTCTTCGTTGACCGTGAATATGAAGAATCTGTCAGTTTCAAACGGTGATTCAGGAGAGTTACAGACAGACATACTTATTAGATGAATATAATGGCATATAAAATTTCGTAATATGTTACAGAACCAAACATGCCCT
>Ga0208282_10113_pt1 | contig 11813 bp, 23 predicted proteins | sample AntRauMetaVIRRA1_FD_184784 | JGI IMG/M metagenome (GOLD analysis project Ga0208282, IMG submission 184784) | Saline lake microbial communities from Rauer Lake, Antarctica, in enrichment culture - Antartic Rauer Lake 1 Metagenome VIRRA1 (SPAdes)... ...
GAATATGCTCTTTCTAAACCATCATGAAGCGTTTCAAAAGTTCCTATCTTTTCTGCATTTTGAATATCAATACTTATGTTTGCATTCCTTGACATATGAATCTTAAGATTTTTTATATCAATAGATACATCTTTTAAACTTCTAAGCGTACTATAAACAGAATTTTCTGTTTGTTCTACGATATGTGAATTTACATCTGATGAATGTATCTCATTAGCAATATGTGAATATATTTGGTCTGTAGGTTCTAATTCCTCAGAAAATTTTAATATAATATTAATATAACCCAAACGAACATACACACGCTCTTCCCATTCTTTTAAGTAAGCTGAATGTTTTACTAAATAATCAATATCTGAGGACTTTTTGTAACTGTGTTTTTTGTAAGTGAATCTTGACGTTTTCTAGCTTTTGGTTTTGGCATATATGTTATTATTTAATTGAAACCTATATAAATAACGATTAATATTTAAAATAGTTACAAAACTAAATCAGTAGGTTAAAGTTAATCCGTCGTGTATTATAATATACGATGAGCTACCTAACAGATGCTGTTCACGAGATTGAATCAAAAGAAGGTTCCGCATTCTATCACGTCGGGCAGACAGAGCATGTTAACCCGTCCAATCCACTAGAGGCACATGAGTATGCTGAACGTATGTATGGGCGTGAAAACCGATACAATGGAGCGTACCATACGGTTGCACAAGAAACAGAAGATGGATACTACGTCATGGTAATGGAAGAATAATCATGGGTGACCTAATGGAAACCGTTGATGAAGATGAATCGAATCCAAAGTCATCTTACTTTCGTGTTTATTCATCACCCTCCTTACCGGATATCCCCGGTGTAATGAAAGCACAAGAATTATCTGAGAAAACGTATCGTCAACGATATGATTACACAGGTGAATTAAAAACCGTTGAAAAACGTGTTCATGACGGATATCACGTTATTGTTATGGAAGTGTGAATTAAATGATTATAGCGTAGAATAAAAATATTATAAAATACAATTTGTATATATTATCTTCTGCTATTTCTTTAGCTAGATGAAAATGTTCTTTTGATGACATATCTATTAAATTTAAGTAAATTTTATATGTGTATTTTAAAAAATTATACATATATAATTAAAATAAAGCACATATATTAATTCTTTTGAATTATTACAAATCGTTTAAATTTAGTATCTAAATTATAGTAATGGGAAATCACAGATTTGAACTGTGGTCGCGGGCACCCAAGGCCCGTATGATACCAAGCTACACCAATTTCCCTCCGGGGGCGGGTGGTATATTTCAACCCCAAAAACCATTCATCTAAGTTGGTCACACTTAGATGTTAGTAGCATCATTGACCAAATGACTCGCTACAGTTTCGCCCCCACGTTGTGTTTTCAAAGTTGCCGTAAAAGGCAACAATTCCCTGAGGGGAATTTTTCGGTCAAGTCCTGCTAAGGCAATTATGTATTGTGTACAAACCATATTAAACGTTATGATTTTATTATGCCGGGTCTGGAATAATAAAAACATTAACGTAAGTTTTTCTGTTTTCACCAAAACCATCTGTCTTGACGCTTATTAACCGCTTTTGGCTTATTATTCGCTGTAAGTAATTTATCATTATCTTTTTCAATAGCATTTCGTAGACCAAAATTGTCTAATGTCGCATCGTCCGTTGGTTCTATATGAAATCGTTTTCGGTAACATCCACCTACGTAACCTTGAACTTGTATTTTGTTCATTTCTTCAACGCCACCATCTTTTACGCTTTTAATTTGCGGATGTGTATCGAGTGATTCATATACACTTTGAAATATAGGTCTATTCATATTTTTATTATATATTGAATTCCTATATATATATATTCGCATACTGATAAATTAGTATGAATTAATGCCACACATGTGTGTTATTTCGAAAATACTCCGGGTGATTTTCTCTAACAATTTTCATAAGATTACTTATTGGTATATCTCCGTATTGGTCATAAGCATCACCAATCATACCATGAAGTTTTTCTATATCCTTACCTTCGCGTTTTAATATATCAGAAACTAAGTCAAAATATTTTTCATTAATATAATATTTATATCTTTTATCACCACCGAATGTTCGAACAGTCTTTATAGTGATAATCCCTTTATCTGAAAGTGATTTAAGATGCTTACGCATTTTTTTGGGTTCAGGCCCAACATTTCCTTTTTTATACGAATATATGGTATATTTATCACCAAGCTCTTGGTCGGAAAGATACAAGAGAAGTTTGAGTCTGCTTTTTAAATCTAGTGATTTCCCAGAATGTGATATGATTGACAATATAGAAAACTCTTGCGGGTTAATTGTCAAATCCTTATTTCCACTATCAATTACCATCATTAGTATATACTATTTTGATTCTAATAACGATTTCGATTTATATAATATAACGAAAGTTTGTTTATGTATTTTAGTCTGATTTATTTTTGAGATAATAAATAGTTTGGCTAATATCTGCATACGCATCTGAATTAATATCATATTCTGATTTCAATTCATTCAATGTATCAATCGAGGTCTTAATATCTTCGTTATCCATATCTAGATATAGTCTTCTATTCTTATAACGATTCTGATTATGTTTTAATGCGTGGTTTGAATCTATATTGACTTAGATAATTTATTCTAAACCAGTATAAATTAATATATACTATAATAAAAGCAGATAATCCTGTAATAACAATCGTTAGAATAGGATAATGATAATAGAAATATACACTCGCTCTACCACTGAAAATCCCCGTAATTAAATCAACTTCTGCAAGTTCTGGTCTTATTTTTAATACAGACGGTACACGTAATTTTAACATATAAAATACATATTACAGAAGTCATTAAACTAATTATTATAGAACTTAATATGTGAATTTTTCTATCCATATTTAATACTAAATGACATTATTATTAAGTTTTTGTTAAAAGATAAAAAATCATATAATTATTATATTTTAACGATTAAAGAATGTGAAAGCCGGTAGAGGAATTTGAATCCTCGACTTATTCCTTACAAGGGAATCGCTCTGCCAAGCTGAGCTATACCGGCATACTGTGTTACATATACAACAATGTATACTAAGGTAATAAAGATTTCGACATCCTATTCATATATTCGAAATTATATGGATATATAGCGAACCGAAATAATTTATAAACATTATTTATTATGCGGCGATAAAAGTATGGATTCACACGGATTTGAACCGTGGGTTTCTGCCATGTCAGGGCAGCGTCATACCAGACTAGACCATGAATCCTTTGTGCAATTAATTAATGTATATATAGTACATTAAGGCTTTCGATTCAACGGTGGAATTTAGTCCCAATTAAAATATGAAATAGAAAAACGCTTATCACCCGTTTCAATTTTCATAAATGGTTGAGCATTACCAGTAACAGCATACTTCGTAACACCAAGAATAGTAATTAATACCGTGATGAATAATATAATTGAAATTATTTGAACGATTATATTACTGAATGTGCTAACAAAAACGCCGAATACAAAAATTAGACCAACAAACAGGAACATGAATGCAGATGTCGTTATTAATCCACCAATTATAAACTTGATTGGATTTTTATCTAAAGTATATTCTTTATTACGAAAAGAAAATTTTCCTGACGGTATAGTTTTACCCTCTTTTTCACGGGTTCCAAAATTAAATTTCATAAGTGAATATTATTTTTTAAGTACTAAAATTTACCTATTTTAATCTCTCACTTTTTGCTTAAGTTCTCTAAGTTCACTATATTCATCACTTGTAGAACCATATTGCATAACAAGAGAAACAACTAATTGGTCTGGCATTTTGAATGTGTTTTGAAGTTGGATATATTGCTTATCAGGATTTTTAGCAATGAATCTAAGAACAGCTTCTTGTTGTGCTGTCAAATTACTGTATTCATCAATTACATCTTCGATTAAGTCACAGTTAAACAAATTATTAATTTTTTCTAGTTGATAGTCTTCAAGATGGTTGTTCATGATAATAAATATGAAGTCATATGTTATAAATTTTAATATATTATTTATTCGAAAAAGTTAAATTTGCTAAAAACAGCATAACATTCACCGTTATAGATATTATCGGTATCCATATATAAACGTGGTCTTTTATCTTTATAATGATTGCGATTTAAATATTTATATTAATATACAATAATTTATTATGGGTGTGCATGGATTTGAACCATGGGTTTTATCCTTATCAGAGATACGCCTTACCAGACTAGGCCACACACCCAGAAATAAGTATTAATCTAAAAAAGTGTATCATACGTCATCGCATATATCACAAGAAAAGCGAATAATCCTGTGATAATACCCATTGGAATCGGGTAGTGATAATATAAATATACACCACCCCTCCCACTAAAAATCCCGGTCATCAAACTAACATCCGTAAGTTCCGGCCTTATTTCTAAAACAGAAGGTACGCGTAATTTTAACATGTATATTACATATGATGAAGATAGTATCGAACTAATTATCATAGAAATTAGAATATTAACTTTTTTATCCATATTCAATAATAGTATTATTATGTATTAAGTTTTTTGAACATATCTGAAAACGCCCTTAGCAGGATTTGAACTGCAACCATTTGTTTCGAAGGCAAATGCTCTTAATCCAATTGAGCTATAAGGGCAACACACAGAAATTTTTCAATATTCGATACAAGGTCCCTGTGTGGGAATTGAACCCACGTCTTCACCATCACAAGGTGAAAGGATACCACTACCCCAACAAGGACACATAATTATTTTAAAAGCCTACAGAGAGATTCGAACTCCCGACTCATTCCTTACAAGGGAATTGCTCTGGCTAAACTGAGCTATGTAGGCAATTAAAATAGTGGACAGTAAGGTCCCTATGTGGGAATTGAACCCACGTCTCTACCACCACAAGGTAGGATGATACCACTACACCAATAGGGACATAATATTTATTTTATAAGTGGGAAATCACAGATTTGAACTGTGGTCGCGGGCACCCAAGGCCCGAAGGATACCAAACTACCCTAATTTCCCAGAAGCTTCCACGAGTTTTAAAGTCGTGATTTGGCTTGAATTTCTTACCTCGCCTCACTGATGGCGATTGATTGCTTTCACAATCTAATGCACGTTGGCGCGGACAATAGGATTCGAACCTACGTTTTCGAGAAGACCATGTGTGGTGGGTTTTACTAACTACCGCAAGGGAATTTAGCCACACATAATTTGGCCTGTCGCTTATCACTGATGTCGTGCTGGACACAAGTTCTTCACCGACCAAACTTTACCCTCGATATAATAGACCTGACTATATCATGTCCGCAAGTCGGCTTACCCTGATTTGAACAGGGAACACGCGCATCTACAGTGCGCTGCTCTACCAGATTGAGCTATAAGCCGTATTTATTAATATATAACTGTTTATTTATATAATTTTCGTATATTTCCAACCAACAGTCATTTAGTATGTTCTATATTAATATATAGTATGGTTGGAAAAAACTTTAAAAAACGAATGCATAAATTGAAAAATATAGCGAAATCAAATCTACGAATGTTTACGCGAAGCGACATTAAACAATTAAAGGAGTTGTTGGGTGATGATTATATCGCACGACATCCTATTGGTGCTGAAGAACATAGATATATAATTGTTGTATCAAATACAAATACAGGTAATGTTGAATCCTTTAAACTTGAGGATGGTTTGTGGACTCATACAGAAACCGGAGCAAAATACAACAATGTCAATGAAGTTGCTAAATATATTAGCAGTTCATAGACATCTATTATTTGTATATTTTTCGTATTTCATGGGTATAATAGGATTTAAACCTATGACTTTTTCGTTCGCAACGAAATGCTCTATTCTAACTGAGCTATATACCCACACATTATTTTTACTCTATTTCTATCACTTCAACTTCACCGGGAACTATCGTCATCCGATGCGTTTTATCTGGGAGTACTCTACGCAATTCAACGCTTTCTTTTTGCTTACTTTCCATAAACCATAACGAATCATCTACATCGGTTTTAAAATTATATCTCCATACAGAACCAGTATATACTTTATCTTCATTAGAATATACTTTTTTAACTTGTCCTGTAACTGTACTCATTCTATCATCACCAAGACCACTTCTATACCGTAGTGTTATTACATCTCCAACTGTAGGTACATAATCCATATCTTCTATCTGTCTCATATTAGTATAGATTACATACTAGGTTAAATGGTTTTATATCCAATCAATAATCAATCATTGAAACATGCGTTCTGAATGGACTATCAGCTTTCAAAACGATTTCTGTTTCTCCATTTTTTTGAATATATTTTCTTAAATCAGATGATGATTCTACACTATGACCGAGTGATTCATCACCCCATGTCGTGAGTATTACATCCTTATCAACAGGCATACAGTACAAATTACAATGACCGTGAATATGTACTTCGATAACTCTTTCTGGAAATTCCCATGTAGAAAAAGGTGTTTCACTTTTTTCTACAGATTCTGTATATGTTGAATTAGCCAGAGCATTTACAAGCATATTTTGGTCAACCGCTGTAAATCCATCTGAATAACTATATCCACCATACTTATAACCAGAATGTAACCATCCTACGTATAAATCACCGTACTCTGAATCTATTTGGATGATGTTGTCCATAGTATATATACTATTTTCACACAATTAAGTATTACTATACGAAGCCAAGGGTCGGATTTGAACCGACGTAATTTCGCTCTGCAGGCGAATCCGTAAGGCCAGACTCTGGCACCTTGGCAAATTAATTATGGAATACCGGATTCCATTTCTTTAATTAGTTCTTTTGCTTTTTTGTGAGACACGTCAATTTTCTGTTCACCATTGGAATCATTTCCATTCTTAGAAACAAGACCTTTTATTTTTAAGTGAACACTATCTTCCGTGATTTTATCTACATAAATTTCATTTTTAAGTGGTATAAACATAATTGTAACACCTTTATTGTTCTAACTCTTGACGATTTTCTTTTGCTTCTTGATACTTGAACCATCGTTTCATCCCAATAACAAGGAGTGTAGATACAAGTGTACCAATGGCAATATTTTTTATTGTTGGTGAGAGCATTCCATATACTAACGCGAGATATAGTATGAAACCGGACAGAACAGTTATGATTCTCTCTTTTCCTGTTAAACCTTCCGTTCTATCATATGTAAATCAGATAGGTCCAATTTTCTTTTCCATATGATAGTATTGTTCTCACTTACTAATCAATGTTTTTATTTCAAAACGCCGAATGTGGAATTCGAATCCACGTCACAACCGTGACAGGGTTGTATGATAGTCCACTACACCAATTCGGCAGGAGGTATTACCGTTCACCCCTAATATGGGAATACTAAGGTTTCCAACAGGTCATGACTTGTTTATTTACCCCCGGTATGGTAGTCGAGAGCGTTATGCGCGATGTGCGAATTGAACGCACGTCATTAGAATGGCAATCTAATAGGATACCACTACCCCAATCACGCGTGTATACACTGATATTATATAATTTTGAAGTCCGCTCTCTCTGATTTGAACAGAGGACATTTGCGTCTACAGCGCAACGTTCTGGCCGGGCTGAACTAAGAGCGGGATAATATCGGTGGCATTTGTCGTTATTCACTGTGCTATTTCAATCCTATTCTGGTTGTATTCGAAATTTACGTATATTGTTGAATAACTATTACGGATTGGGTAATCCGCAATAATTGAGGAAACAAACCTCCAGCACAATTTCTCGTGCTTTGGTCTTATTCGATACAAATCCACCAGATTATTATTTATATTATTTTTAATGGATAATTTACCATTTAATTCTATTCTTATTCGTAAGCGATACTATTAAGCGGATTTCATAGGTAGATTAATCCTACAAAATCCATATTGTGTATGTTTTCACGGAAAACATTATCGTATGCAAGTCACTGGGAGTAAGCCCCATTCTGTTATACTTAGTATGTTTTATCATTCTATGTATACTCGCAATTTCTCTGCGCACTTGTTAAAGGCTTGCACCTTAGTAGTATGCTCGTTCCAGAATATTAACATTCAAAGCTCAACTTACATATATACAAATTATTCATTTACACGAATGCTATATGTTCTGAGTTACGCGTTTCAGCGCAGTCATACTTATATAGGCAAGTGTAATCTTTTTCTTTGTATATTATAAGCGTTCATAGCTCCTGTTAACATGATACGTTTCTATAGCAGTGACGTTCGCTCACTCTGGTAAGAGTTTACGACCTGTCGTTAAAAACAGTACTAATTGCTCGCCGCATATTTCACTACGACGTTGGGTGTGGGGACTTTCCTCCGAACGTGTACTACCACGCCAGTAGAGAGTCTCCAGCGACATACGACGCCCTCTAATAGTATTAACTAATCTTCATTGGGTGTCGTCCGTGAGGCTTGCTTTGACCCTTCATGGGTACGGGAATCTTATGTCTGACTTCGCCTTTCCACGAAGTCGCCCTAGACCTTGCAAATTTCAGCCCCCTCAAGGTGGCCGTGACCCAACAATGTCATCCAAAGGATGTAAAGTTGGGCTGTGATGTTTGCGATAGGGCGATTCCCACTCACTTATTATCATGAGTGTTTTCACCTGTTATTTAATGTACACACGTACCTCTTGTGTGTTGAAGTTTTTTAGTTCACCATTTCCACATTCCAAGGCATTTGATTCCAGCCTAGGACTGTGTTCAGTGGTAAAAAATTATTGTGGGACAATATCGTGTCCACCATAATGTGTCCGCACACACGTTATAGTATCGACTGTCCATGTAGGATGGGTGCGTCGATTTTTAGTTTGTGTATTAGACATCATGGTTTTCCTCTTATCATACATAATGTGGGGATATATTATAAAGCTTTCGATGTACGATTTAGTAGGTTAACGATACACAATCAACACACTTGAGAAATTTTGATATAACTTCTCTACGAGATTCATCTGATTCTTTTACAATTCCGTCAATATTTTCTTCCCACCAATATCCATTAGAATAATGACGAGAATATAACATCATTATTTCAAAATCTTCTAACTGAATGCAATTTATTTCTTTAACCAACTTTTGTAATTTTTGACTAGACATTAAGATAAAAATAATATCTCATACGTATATAACTTCCGTCATACTAAATTATATACTTCCTACCTTTTCTACACTAGAAAATTTCCAATCTGACCATAACATTGATTCCACATCCCAACTTCGCATAGAATATTCATCACTAACGAGTACACCAACAAGATTTACCATTCCTGTCTCGGTTAGCCAAATTGCATCACAATCTAATTCTTCATAAATATAACTCCAGTCAAATTTATGCCTCTCATTCTGATACGCATCAGTATATTTTTCACTATGTTCAATTACATCATTTTTTGTGTTAATCTGAAGAACCTTACACGGGTTATCAACAGTTAGTTCCCAAACATTCAGGTCATTATTTTCGTAGCGACGTAGGTTTCCTTCAGCCCAATCAACCCACGCAGACGTAACTATATTATCATCTTGATATTTCGTACTGGTCCATAATCCACCTTCAGGCTTTTTGTCATGCATCCGTCTGTGTTCAATTGAATCAATTAATTCTGGTTTAGGTTCGTCTGAAGAAACGTAAATCTGCGGTTCTATATCCAGAATTTCAATTCCCATCGTAATATATTATTGTATCTCTGTTTAATTAAATGAATCGATTTCTATCTATTGTATACACATTGATTAAGATAATTTATTATATTCTTGATTCGTAATGTAAAATAATCTAAGTTACAGTGTTGTTAGTGGGATTTTCACCGTCCACGTAGGACTAAACGTTGTTTTACGTTGTTTTAAGAATAGACTTAAGTCTAACAAACCTAGTTAAAACAATTATACTTTACAACAACGTAAAGTCAAGTTGTATAACTTCGGTTTTTTGGCTTGTTTCGACCCTACTTTAGGGCCTCGGTAACAGAACCCCACTAACAACACTGTTAGTGAGATTCGGTTGTATACGTATAAAAGAAAACAAAGTATAAAAACTCTCTGATTACATGTATGTTTGTTTTAGTTATTTACATAAGTTATAAAGATGTTCTATAAAGGTATTTTAAGACCTTTAAACCAGCAGTTTTAAGGGGTATTGCGTTTACATGACATATACGTAAAAATTAATGTCAGATTACAATGAAAGTATATCAGGATTTAAAGTAACAGGAGACTGGGTAGATGTTGTTAAACACGGAGAGAAAATAGCTTTTGCGTTAGAAGAATTAAACAACAACGAAGAATATAATATAGAAAATGAAATTAACGAATATAATGAATGGAGACCAAAATCTAGTGAAAATATTCGTGAGGATGTAAATAAGAAAACTGCTGAAAAAGCAATGATGTCAGAAAATAAGCAGGAAAAAGAAGCAAATAAACCACAGAAAGATATGAAAATTGCTGGTGAAAAAGTAATCTATTCATATAAAGATTTAGGAGAACCTGATGAAGTGTTTAAGAATTGGACCGAATCTATTGGGTATGCTGCGCGAGCATTTAACGTTGCAGCACGAAAATCAATCCGACAGGTTGAGAAATCTGTCTATCAAAATTTAATGACGGCTGTTTCACCATATTATTTCGATAATAATCTAATAAGTGCAAATATGAATCGTATCGGTAAGAATCCACAAGAATACGAACTAGAAATTAATGTCAATGATGATAATATAAAATCTGACGTTAGTAATAAACTTGAGAACTACGGTGAAGAATATGACCGATGGCATGTTTCTGTAAATAAAAATATGGATGCTATAAATCATGTTGAAGGTGGAGTTGAAGATATTGAGGATTCAGATGATGATGAAGAGTCTGACCCTAACCCAACCTATACCTAAATCACGTAGAATATATTATTTTTTATTTCTAAACTATTACTAATTCACCCACATATATAAATTTGTAGGATAGTAAAACGGTTCTACTTGATATTAGTCTTAGACTAACTGGTAATGGCAGATTTTATATTAATTTAGTCAAGATATAACACTGTAAACGTTGGTACACATTTATATAATTCCCTGCCAACATATTATTTGCATCATGGAAAACCTAACCGGATTCCAGCGAGACCTCATGTACGTAATTCTTGACAACGACCAGCCTTCGGGTCAAGAAATACGAAGAAACATGGAAGAGTATTATGATAGTAGTAATGTTAACCACGGGCGTTTATATCCGAACCTCGATACATTGGTGGAGGAAGACATCATCGTCAAAGGAGCAAAAGACCAGAGAACAAATTACTATGATATGACCGAGAAAGGTGAATCATTTATTCAAGACCGACGTGCGTGGGAAGATAGAAAAATTAGTTCATCAGATATAGAGAGTACCATAGCTATGTCTGATTAGGTCAGTAATTAAATCAGAAGCTAAGTTAATTTTGGTTACATTCATATTGAACAGTGATTCATAACTTATTGATATGGTTGAAATCCTTTTAGACTACTTTAGATAGCGTTAGATTCTTTTTTTGTTCAATATATGTATATTAACACCTATATTAATTATAATCGTTATGAGCATATTTCAATCGTTATAAATCGATAATAAAATAGAATGGCATACACATCGATAGGTATTTTATGTGTATTTATAAATAATTTTATATATTACTATTTTTATATGGTAATATTACTAAAGATAATTAGTAAAAATACTTATGTTCATAGGATTAATTATAATTTTTT
>Ga0208282_10124_pt1 | contig 10673 bp, 13 predicted proteins | sample AntRauMetaVIRRA1_FD_184784 | JGI IMG/M metagenome (GOLD analysis project Ga0208282, IMG submission 184784) | Saline lake microbial communities from Rauer Lake, Antarctica, in enrichment culture - Antartic Rauer Lake 1 Metagenome VIRRA1 (SPAdes)... ...
GGCGGCGGCGGATCAGGTGCCCCGGCGCCGGATCGGGGAGAGGCGTCTATCGGGTCTGCCAACGTCTCGCTCGACACCACGCGGCTCGTCGCGGGAGAGACGCTGATCGCCCGGGCGACGGTCAGCAACACCGGAGACGGGCCCGGCACGAAGACCGTCGAGTTCGCGATCGACGACGAACTGATCGAGAGCCGCGAACTCGCCCTCGATCCGGGTGAAACGCGAGAGGTGACGTTCACCCACCGGTTCACGACGCCCGGTACGAAGGCCGTCGAGATCGACGCCGGACAGAAGCGGTACGTCGAGGTCGCGCCCGTCGAGTCGGGATTCACCGTTCAAAACGCCAGCGTGAGCGAGAACCCGGTTCGCACTGACGAGCAGTTCACGATCGAGGCCGTGGTAGCGAATCCGGGAGAGATCAGCGGGACGAAGGTCGTGACACTCACGCTGTTCGATGAAACGGTCGACCGCACGGAAGTCACGCTGTCGCCCGGAGAGAACCGGACGGTCGCGTTCGATCGCCGTATTTCCGCTCCCGGGAACTACACGGCGCAGGTGGAAAACGCGTCGGTCGACGTCAGCGTCGTCGGTGATCCGGCGGCCGACGAGCGGTCGGACGCCAACACATCGGAGACGGCAACCATCGGTGGCGGCGTGTCGTTCGCCGGCACCGCCGCGATTCTCACAGTCATCACGACCCTCGCTACGGGGTTCGTCCTGGTTCGTCGCCGCTGGGGTCTCCCGGACCGTCCCTGACAACGGGGAGCGCGGACGCGGACTCGCACCCACTCCCGGTGGTCGGTCTGTCACCGCGGTGGCGATCGGCTCGAACGACTTTGTTGAAATACTCCATATCTACCATATTTGGCCCCAATTGCGGCCAATACAGGGAAAGATGGTTCGTCGAGCTATCGTCTTGTCGGCCGCTTTGAGACCGCCAGTCACCCTAATTCGATCGTCTCGATGTATCGGAGGAAGGCTTCTAGCCCCTGATTCTCCGTGTAGTGGACCATCTCTGAGTCGGCGTCGTACTGGATAATGCCGGCCTCTTGGAGCATCGGGATGTGAACATGGACAAACTCGATCCGAACTTTCTCGCGTGACGGCGCATCGCGGATCGGCAGTGCCCGATCGGTCTTATGGACTTCCTCAACCAGTTGGTCAAGCGAAATTTTCTCGATCGGCTGGCTCTTCAGGTTGTACAACAGGGTGCGCCGGCGTGGGGACGACACTAGTTCCAGTAATGTACCGAAGGAGTACCGCATCGGCACCGTCTCGGGGCGGTTCGGGTCGGTCTTCGCTGCTCCACCCGGCGCTGGCGTCGTTGAACGGAACGTCGGTGCCGTTGCTAGCGACGGAACCGTCTGGCTGAACGAGTCGTTACTCGACGATCTGGGTGTCACGGACACGTATCTCGACGCGGAGATCGAACGCAAGCGCCAGGCCGTACGACAGAAGGTCGAAGGGTATCGCGGCGATCGGCCGCCGCTCGACCTGCGCGGAGAAGCCGTGCTCCTCGTTGACGACGGCATCGCGACCGGCGCGACGACGACGGCGTGTCTCCGACAGATCCGGAACGCGGGCGCTGATCGGGTTGTCGTGGCCGTCCCCGTCGCTCCGCCCGATACGGTCGAACGGCTTCGCGCCGAGGCCGACGCGGTGGTCAGCGTCGAAACGCCCCCGCACTTCGGCTCGGTCGGACAGTGGTACGAGTCATTCGAGCAAGTCACCGACGAGCGGGCGAGACGGTATTTGGGGTCAGATAACGGGTCGAATAATAGGACAGATAACGCGTGAAGAGAAGGTGAGTCGCCCTACTCGGCGTCGGCGTGTCGAATGACGATCCTACCACGGGGGCCTTAGCACGGTCGGAACTCGCGGGCACGTACGGCGGTACTACTTCGCTGTTCCCGAAACCAACGGTCGGGTAACAAAGCCGCTCGGTACTGTGATCAACGCATGCAGACAGACCACCGACCATCCGCCGACGACACCGAACGAAACCTTGGACGACGTGGATTTCTTACGCTCTCTGCGCTCGTCGCCGGCGGAAGCGCCCTTGGAAGTCTCGGCAGCGTTACCGGCGCGCCCGTCGATGACCAGTCCTTCGAAACGCCGCGCTGGTCAACGTTCCGGTCGATACTACCGGCTCGACGGGGGTTCCTCCTGACCGGGATCAGAACCAACAGCGCGAGCGAACAGGTCGGCTGGGCGGTGCGGCTAGACGATGAGCTCGACGTGGTGTGGAACCGCGCCTACCTCTCACCGCGGCACCTCCGGCAGACAGATCGCGGCGAGGATCACGACGGTATCGAATTTGCGCTCTCCGACGGTAGCGGCGGATTTCTGTTGGTCGGTTGGTGGCACACGCTCGGCTCCGACAGCCGATACGCCTGGCTCACCTATATTGGAGCGGACGGTATCTCGCGCTGGAGCCGGGTGTACAACCGCGACGGTGTCAACTCCTTCCGAGACGATTTCGCTGACGGCGTCGCCACTGATGACGGGTTCCTGCTGGTCGGACGGACCATCGCGAGCGAGTACCTCGACGAGCGCCGTGGCGACGGCTGGGTCGTCGAAATCGAACGAGGCCGCCGTGGCCGCATCCTGTGGCAACGCGCCTACGACCCTAACGGGACGAGCGACGGCTGGGACGATGACGACCGTCACTCCGAGTTCAACGCCGTCGCCTCAGTCGACGACGGCTATCTCCTTGTCGGTGAGACTTCCCCAGATGGTCCGACGGAATCAACGAACACCGCGGCGTGGGCGCTCCGCATCGGCGACGACGGCGATCCACGCTGGAGTCGGGGATACCGCCTCGACCGGCGTCGGAACAACGAGTTCCGCGACGTGGCCGCCGTCGACGACGGCTTCTTCGTCGCGGGCGTTGCAGGCGCTGAAGAGAGTGTCCGAGAGCTCCACGACTACAAAATGCGGGGCCGGTCGTGGGCCGCGAAACTCGACGAGCGGGGGCGCTTGATCTGGGAGGATGCCTCCGGCGGGGATGGGTTCCACGCCGTCGAAGCGACCGAGGACGGTGCGGTGTTCGTCGGCCGGCGTGACGGCCGCGGGTGGGTTGCAGCTTACGACGGAGACGGCAACCGACTCGGTAGCGATCGCTCGTCGGTTCCTGGGAGCGAGTACTTCGCACTCACTACCCGTACTCAGGGCTCGCTCCGCGAGTACCTCCCTGTCGGCTACGGCCGCGAGGACGCCAGCACCAACGGACTCCTGAGCCGGTTTGCGGCGAGCGACTTCGACGGCAGCGGCGATGACGGTTCCGACGACAACGACGATGACGAGACGGAACGTCTCTTCGAAATCATCGCGACCGAAACCGGCGAGGTGCGTTACGAACTTACCGTCGACGGTGACATCGAGCCCGCTCGGTTGAACGACCGCGTCAAAGCCGAAGACAGTGACCAGATCCGGGAGAACGACGACGGTACCGTCACCGTCAGGGGGTCGACCGGAAACGAGGGATACGGCGACGCATTCCGCTTCACCGGAGAAGTCACCGAGTTCCGGAGTCGCGCCGAGGCCGACTTCTTCATCCGACTCGACGGGGATCGGGTGAGCGTCGACGAACTCCTCGGTGAGGACGACGACGATGATGACGATGACGATGACGAGACGGAACGCCTCTTCGAGATCATCGCGACCGAAACCGGCGAGGTGCGTTACGAACTTACCGTCGACGGTGACATCGAGCCCGCTCGGTTGAGCGACCGCGTCAAGGCGGAGGACGACGACCGCATCCGAGAGAACAACGACGGTACCGTCACCGTCAGTGGATCCACCGGGAACGAGGGATACGGCGACGCATTCCGCTTCACCGGAGAAGTGACTGCGTTCCGCAGTCGCGGCGAGGCCGATTTCTACATCCGACTCGACGGCGATCGGGTGAGCGTCGACGAACTCCTCGGCGAGGACGACGATGATGACGATGATGACGATGACAGCGAACGCCTCTTCGAAATCATCGCGACCGAAACTGGGGAAGTGCGCTATGAACTCACTGTTGACGGTGACATCGAGCCCGCTCGGTTGAGCGACCGCGTCAAGGCGGAGGACGACGACCGCATCCGAGAGAACAACGACGGCACCGTCACCGTTAGCGGATCGACCGGGAATGAGGGATACGGCGACGCATTCCGCTTTACCGGGACAATCACCGGGTTCCGGAGTCGCGCCGAGGCCGACTTCTTCATCCGACTCGATGGCGATCGGGTGAGCGTCGACGAACTCCTCGACGACTGACGGTTACAGGCGAAAAAGGTGATCGGTCCCGCCGACCTGCCCGGTCGCGCTCCCACTGATTCGGCCAGTCGCGTTGTCGGGCGGCGAGTGGTCGACGACGCCATCCCCTTCGCGGAGAGAACTGCGCTTCATCTCGATTGTCACGGCTCCTCTTGGAGAAACCGCCCCTCATGTTCGTATATCGTGACCAGTTCCTCGATGAACTCCGCGACGCTCTCGTCGTCTTCGAGGTGGCTTTCGATGCGCTCTATGAGTTCTTCGTCTAGTTCGACGGTGTGCATCACGTCAGAAGGTGGGAGTGAATCGAGATAAATCCCCACCCTGATCGTGCAGTTCACCGATGTTCGGACCGATACCGTCAAACGGTGTCCGCGCCAACGTTAGACCGTAATCCGCACGACATGATCGACTGTTCTGAAGTTACGGCGACAATCGCGGATCCGCAAACAGACCCACGCCTCAGCGAACAGTATGTGCGTTGCCTCTCCGACGACGGAGTCGGAACCGTGTTGCTCATCGGTGTGGTCCACGATCACCCCGCCAGCGTGTTTCGGGTCGCCCACGTGCTTCGCTCCGTCACTCCCGAAACGCTCGCACTGGAGCTGCCGCCGCTCGCGACGGGTCTGTTTCAGATCTACGCACGCGACCGATTCACACCCCCGCGGCTGGGCGGCGAGATGAGCGCAGCGATCCAGGCCGCCGGTGACGTTCGAACCGTCGGTATCGACGCCCCGAACCGACGTTACACCCGCCTGCTGGTCGAACGCCTACTAGCGAATCCGGTCCCGAGGGACGTTCTCACAATCGTCCTTCGGGACCTACTGTACGGGTTCGCGCATGCGATGGCCTGTCGAATCGGCTCCTTTATCGGATCGATCACGCCGCTGCGCCCTCGCGTGTACACTCATCTCGAATACGACGCTTCGCTTCTCGACAGCCCGTCGGTTCAGGCAGGAGACGAGGCGTCAAACCTCTCCCAGCACCAGGTGTTTCTGAAAGCGATCGAGACGCCGCCGGCGATCGAACTGATCGACGAGGCACGCGACGCGACGATGGGGCGTCGGCTACGGGAACTCCGTGAAAACGGGGATGTCGTCGCGGTTGTCGGAATGGAACATCTTGACGCCCTCGAAGCGGAGATCCGCGGAGTCGCGTGATCGTGAGGGGTGCTGGCATGGGTATCGCTTATGTGGGTGTTCCACGTATGTCCAGTAGAGGTGCTAAGAGCGATGTCCATACGAACCAAGTCCGGTGTTCGCGATAGGGAGGTGAGAAGGCGTGGCCCGTCGTTTCACGGCCGCTGATGAGGGGAAGCGTGTCGTCACCCCGGACGGGACGACGATCGGCTCTGTCGTGCAGGTCGCGTCGCCGACAGCCTTTGTCCGCCCTCGTAAGGGGCTGCTCCGTGGATGCGGCTCGTGGATCGCAAACGAATGGCGAAACGCAGACGTGTTCAAACTCGACTCGCAGGCCGTCGTTCGGGTGACCGATGAAGAGATCGTCTTGATGCCATCGGTCGTGGACGGGGCCGAACTGGTCCCGTCGGGAAGCCCGTGAGACAGCTCCCACCGAGCGCTACCGGCTACAGGTTCTTTTTCAGTGCTCGTCGTGCTGTTCAGTCTCTTGCATATCGAGTTCGATGTGGTACTGGTAATCTGTGCCGGAGTTGTAGCCGTAGACTGATAAGAGGAGAACTGCGAGTCCAATACCGATCACTGTCCCCTCGATGATCTGAAGCCTGAGCAGTTCTTGTGCGGAAATATTGTAGTCAGACTTGATCCCGAATTCGTACACGGGAGCCAGCATACCACCGACAGTGATGCAAAGAAACCCAACCGTCGAATTTCTGAGCGACTTCCGCCTCCCGTTCGAGCGATATGCGTAGTAGCTGATTCCCGTGATCGCGATCCCGAACGCAAACTGAACGACGTTAGCGATGACGAACAGATTCGTCCAAGCTATTCCAGTCATGATAGCGATGGATCGGTCCCCGAATCGGTCTCCGTTGATCGGTCACTACCGCTCTGGGGTTCGCCGGTCGTAAACTCCGTCCAGAACTCATCGAACCGGTCGCCGATATCCTTCCGACGGTGGATATTGACTTCGTAACCACGTTGGGTTACGGCCACCTCGACACGATCCAGGGCCGCCTCGAACGTTCGATAGTGGTTGCCGTCTCCGTCCATCCGCCGGTATTCTTGAACCAGTCCGTGATCCACCAAACTGTTGATGCGTCGGTACACGGTCGGTGGAGACACATCTAGCCGGTCGGCTAACGTCGCTGCCGAAACCGGTGACTTCGAGGAGATCACGAGCACTCGGCGACAGAGTGGGTCGCCGAGAATGTCGAGGATATTTGGATCGTCCCACTCCGGATCCGTCATACACTCCGGTGTCGACGGCAGTGGCATTGTTATACGTCGCCTTCCTCGCCCACGCATGCGACTGTGACCGCGAATCTCTCTGAGAAGCACCGTTCCCGTGGACAGTCGGACCGGACGACCGCGCTTTCAGAGCCTGTAATTTAGAACGTCTTTTAACGCCGGTGGAGGCGTTGACTCTGCTGAGACCGTTCCCATCTGACCGGATAGACACGCCGGGATCTCGGCCCATCACACTTCAAATCACCATGAAACACGGCATCACACAGGTCGAAACAGTCGTTCGGTCGCTCGGACGTAACATTGTCAGCGAGTATCCCTCCGTTCGGAGTCCAATCCTCCGAGGATGGAACGCCTATCGGCACGCCTACGCACACCTCGTCTGTTTCAAAGACGCTCTTACGTACGCACAACACACCGATCTATCGCCGTTCGAGGTCATAGCTCTCGACCCCGAACAGATCGAGTACTTGGTCGAGCAAAACGGATATCCGCGCCAGACGTACGATTCTGTGGAGTTCCCCGATTCGAAGTTTCGGTACGCCGGCACCGTGCGCGGTGGAGACTGGGATCGGTGCGAGATGCGCTTTGAGGAGACCGATCTCTATCAGGGGTTCAAAGCACACTTCAACCACGGGGTTGCCTGGTCCGATACGACGTTCTTCCGTCGTGTTCTCGATTTCATCGACGACGGAATCGTCCTCTGGGGCTGTACAAACAGAGTCGAGTTCGAACGACGGTGTGACCGAATCGACGACCTTTACGAATCGATTCGAACTAACGGCTACCGCTCACGCCACCAACTGGCGCAATCGGATACCATCGGAGACGAGACGACCAAAACGTCGGCATCGATACCGGATTCCGTCTGCGACGAGATCGCTGTCTGCATTGGCCGGGATGGAGATATTCTCTTCTTCGATGGTCGAAACAGGTTAGCGATCGCGAAGCTGCTAGACCTAGACGCTGTTCCGGTGTGGATCATGGTCCGTCACGAACAGTGGCAGGCACGCCGTGAGGCGTACGCAGTCGACAACGCTGATCATCGAGAACGCTCCCATCTCCGAGAGCATCCGGATCTCCCAACGACACTTCTGGGGTGAGTCGGGACCGACTGTGCGTCTTTCGCCTATCCCCAGAGTATATGCTGATCGTCGTTGTACGGGAAACTGGAGGTTCAAGAATGAGTACCCGTAGCAACCCCTTCGCGGAGCTGGAGCGATTGATCGAACAAATGAGCCGGCAGTTCAGCGAGGACTTTCGGACTTGGAAGCCGATTGGACAGTTCGAAGACAACGGCGCAGAGTCGACGGCCATGGATCTGGTCGAACACGACGACAGATTCGTCGTCACGTTCGATCTGCCCGGATTCGAGACGGAAGACGTCGAGGTTCGTGTCACGGACCACACACTCCGGATCGAGGCCGACCACGACGAGGAAGAATCCGAAGACGGGGAGTCGTACATCCGTCGCGAGCGCCATCACAGGTCGATCCGGCAGTCCGTGCGTCTGCCCGAGGAGGTGGACACGGAGGCCGCCACTGCGAAGATGAAACACGGAGTGTTGACCGTCACACTCCCGAGACTGGCGATCGAAGAGGAACACGCCGTCGAAATCAGCGGTGAGTAGGCGGAACGCCACCCTTCCCTCGTTTCTCAGCGACGGCGGCCGCTCCCGGTCGTCGTCTCCCCTGTCCCGCCAGAGGACTGCGTCGATTGGTCAGTTCACACACCTCGTGTTCGAAATTGCGTCGCTCTCTTTGATGTCCACCGCGACGGGCAATTGCACGATTCGTTCGACGTGACCCAGCCGCTCGTGGGTCGGGACGTTCCGACCGTCCTCGATCTCGGAGGGCGGGAAATCCACCGGTGAGTCGGTCGACGCCGGGGTGGCCGTGATCGCTCGTTCGTAAGATAATCCCTGAATAACGATTACTCCCGCATACACGAGTTTCAGTGAAGTAATGAAAGTCTCATACCTCAGTTCCGCGGCGATCCTCGTCGAAACGGAGGATGCGTCGTTGCTGTGCGATCCGTGGCTCGTCGACGGCGCGTTCTACGGGTCGTGGTGTCACTATCCACCGCTCAACGACGATCCCGAAGAGTTCAACGACGTCGATGCCATCTATATCTCGCACATTCACCCGGACCATTTCGATCCGGCGACGCTCCGCCGGATGGACTCGGACATTCCGGTCGTGATCCACGACTACCGGTGGGACTATCTGCGAGAGGAGATCGAGGAACTCGGGTTCGAGGTCATCGAGCTTGAACACGACTCGCGAATGCACATCGCGGGAGATCTCCACATCAACGTTCTCGCCGCTGACGCGTGCGATCCCGAGCTGTGCGGGAACTACTTCGGCTGTTCGTGGGTCGAGGGGAACCCGGAGCTCGGTTCGACACAGGTCGACTCGTTAGCGGCCATCGACGACGGGGAACACACCGTCGTGAACATGAACGACTGCCCGTATCCCCTGGTCGAAAAGAGCATGCGGCAAGTCAAGGAGCGATACGGCGACATCGACCTCCTCTGTCACCAGTACAGTGCCGCACAGTTCTATCCGCAGAGTATGATCGACTACACTCACGAGGAGAAGATGGAGGCGCGTCAGGAGGTTATCCTCGAGAAACATCAGATGGCGACGGAGTTCATCGATCTGTTCGAGCCGGACTACTACATGCCCTTCGCCGGCGAATACGTGCTCGCCGGGTCGCTGTCGTCACTGAACGAGTACACGGCGAACCCGCCGAGAGCCGCGGCGAAGGAGTGGTTCGAGGCGAACGTCGACTCCGACGCTCACCAGTGTGTGTTCCTCAACTCCGGGGAACACATCGATCTGTCAACCGGGACGCTGTCGCAACCGTACGAGCCGCTCGATCCCGCGGAGAAGCAGCAGTACATCGAAGAAGAGCTCGCAGGGCGGAGCTTCGGCTACGAGGACGATCCGATTCCGGATCCGGACGCCCTCTACGATCGGCTCCCCGAAGCGTACGAGGGGTTCGAAGAGAATCGACAGAAAGTGGCGTACCAGACCGACACAACGGTGCTCGTCAGCCTCCTCAACGACGAGTACGTCGAACTCCCCTTCGACGGCGAGGGATACGACATCGTCAGCGATCCGAACTTCGACCAGTACGCGGGATACGTTCGGGTAGAAGTGGACCCCCGCTTGCTCCGTCGGCTGTTGGATGGGACAGAGTCGGCACACTGGAGCGACGCAAAGATCGGATCTCACCTCGGGATCAGCAAGGAACCGGATATCTACGAGCGTCAGTTGTACAACTGCCTCGGGTCGTTTCACGCGTAAGGCCCGAACGGTCCGTTCGGCGCACCAGCTGTGCGGGCGACAAAACGAGACACAAAACACCTACTCACGCAACGTCCGAAAAATGAACCAGGAGAGAAAAAGTAGAACCGCAAGCGAGGCGACGACGGTCGCGCCCGCGACTGTCGCGACGCTGTACACGATGCCGGTAGCCAGAGCGGCGGCGCACTGTCGTCGCGCCGACGGCGCCGAGCGTTGTGGTGTCGTCTGATCTGGCATCTCGTCGAGGTATTCGTAGAACGAGTCGGCGGTTTCGGTGAGCGAGATCGTCCCCCGATTCTGATCGAACTGGATCACGCCCGCGTCGTCCATCTTTGGAAGGTGACTCTGATACAGGCTGATGTAGACGCGCTTTCGCTGTTGGGAGCCGAGTTCAGCCTGTTTGATATCGTTCTCGATAGCCGCGATGTGTTCCGCAAGTTCGCCGATCGACGCCGACTCTGACGTGGTTTTGAGGTATCGCAACACGAGCCGGCGTCGCCTGTTTTTCAGCACCTCGAAGATGGTGTCCAGTGACTTGCTCTCGTCGCCACTGAGAGCCGTCTCGTGGTCCGGAGCGTGCTGACTGTCGTTTTCCGTTGCTAAGGTTCAGTACCTCACAAAGCATCCTCGGCTAGCTGTTTCTGCGGCCTGAGTTCTGTGTCGAAGCGGTTGTACTGACGGTCTCGACGAGAGAATTACGGACGGATCGACGGAGAGC
>Ga0208282_10132_pt1 | contig 10177 bp, 9 predicted proteins | sample AntRauMetaVIRRA1_FD_184784 | JGI IMG/M metagenome (GOLD analysis project Ga0208282, IMG submission 184784) | Saline lake microbial communities from Rauer Lake, Antarctica, in enrichment culture - Antartic Rauer Lake 1 Metagenome VIRRA1 (SPAdes)... ...
TTCATGGTAGACGGCTTATGAGTGATCGATGGTTCAAACGCCGGCCTGCCGACCACAAGAATCGACACAGTACCGATCGTACCAACAGAACGCAGAAGCTTCAAACGCGACGCCAGTTAGAAATACGGTACGTGTTTACCCCCAGAACGATTTCGCCACTCTCTCGTAAGTTGCTCCTGACCCAACAGTAGAGCAATGCAGACGACAGGGTGTTCTCCGAGGGACGGTCTCCGGCAGGGAGACCGTCCCGCGTCGTCTGCACTGACCGAGGAGAGTTGTGATGGTCGCTGACGAAAAAGTGGAGCAACTGCTTGAGCGGATCACTGCTCTCGAAAATCGCGTTGATGAACTTGAGCAGGAGAAAACAAACCTCAAGCAAGAGAATCAGCAACTCCGCGAAGAGAACAAACGTCTCAGAGCTAAGCTCCGGTGGTACGAGGGACCGCATACACCACCGAGCAAGGACCAGTCAGACCAAGAGGAGTCGTCGTCCTCGTCCGATGCGGACGAGGACGACGAACAGCCACGTACTGACGGTGGGACACCGGGTCGAAAGCCCGGACACGACCCTGAGTGGCGAGCCGCACCTGACCCAGATCGAGAAATCGACGTTACCTGTGACTGCTGTCCGGAGTGTGGCGAAGGGTTCGACGAGTCGGCGGGCGTCAGCCCCCGACTCGTCGAGGAACTCCCGGATCCACAGCCACCCGAAGTTACACAGTACAACCGCCATCACTACGAGTGCTACTCTTGTGGAGCCGAGACTGTCGCTTCACACCCCGACTGCCCCGACGAGGGGCAGTTCGGGGTGAACGTCATCGCCCAAGCCGCTCTTTCCAGATACGATCACCGCCTCCCCTACCGGAAGATCGCCGACCGCTTCGAGCAACTGCATGGCCTCGAACTCTCAGGTGCATCTGCGTGGCACGCGACCGAGCGCGCTGCGCGCGCCGGTCGCTGTGAATACGAACAGATCCGCCGACGGATTCAGCACGCTGACGTTGTTCACATCGACGAGACGGGAATCAAACGCGACGGCGAACAGGCGTGGATGTGGACGTTCACCACGGACGAGCACACGCTGTACGCGGTCAGAGAGAGTCGCGGAAGCGATGTTCCGGCAGAAGTCCTCGGCGAGGACTTCGCGGGAACGGTCGTCTGCGATGGCTGGACGGCATATCCGGCATTCACCAGCAACCTCCAGCGGTGCTGGGCACATATTCTCCGCGAAGCGGAAGATGTCGCTGACAAGTACGAGGACGGAGAGCCAATTCACCGGCATCTCACGCAAATGTACGTCGGTCTCCAGTCGTGGCTGGAGACCGACCCGAGCCTTCGTGAGCGAGCACAGATGCACCGATCAAGCCAGAACGGACTCAAATCGCTCGTTAGGTGCTCAGCTACCGACGACCCAGTGGCAACACTGCTCGGGAAGATCAAAGGAGGGATCGACCACTGGCTCACCTTCATCGGTGAGCCAGCAGTCTCGCCAACGAACAACGCTGCGGAGAATGCGCTTCGTGAGCCGGTTGTTCTCCGGAAAATCATCGGGACGCTCCGCAACGACCGCGGGATGTTCGTTCACGAGACGTTGCTGTCCCTGCTGGCGACATCGCGCCAGCAGGGACGCAATCCCTACGAGAAGCTCAAGCGCATTGTCCGAGACAACGAGATGATTTCACGGACTCACGCTGTGCCATCCGTCGAGTCCTCGGGGTAAACACATACAGGAATTCTAAGAACCGGGATAGTGTGATTCGTGGTTGTTTTCGTATCTCGATCTCACCGGTACGCTCCTGAGTCAGAAAATCAACTAGGAGCCATACATTGTAGACTAAGCATCCAAAGGCGAAATGAAACCACCGTACCTCGAATTCTTTCGAGGTTGTCCACGAAGCACATTTCTTTATCGAACTGTATGAATTTTCAATTGCAGCTCGATCACTGTATTGTCCAATCTGTTTTGTTGCCCAGCGGCGGTCCAGGGCGATCTCATCACTCACGTCATAATTAGTCAGAAACGGTTGTGGAGAACCTTCTTCATGTGTCTCATCGTCCTCATCTGGCGGCAAAATAACGAGATGTGCCCTCACCTTCGCGTTTGAGGGACCATATTTAACCGAGCCGTGCATCGGGTAGTCTCTTTCTACATACAGGGGTGTATCGTTCTCTTCGTTGTAGCCACGTTTCAGAACTTCAAACTTGTCGCACTTCTTTCCGAGACGATGTTTATTTTTCACCGCCGGAATTACAAATTTCAAATCACGCTCTTTCAGTGTTGTCAGTGCATCAGTGGCGTGGAATTCACGATCTGCATAGACACATCGGATATTGACGTACTGATCTGCGAGATCTAGTAGTCGACGAGTAGATCATAGAATTCTCGATACCCATCTGGCGAGCCGTGTCCCATTCGAACTGCAACCACATCGTCACTGGTTGCTTCGAGAACTTCGAACATAGGGGATTCCGTCCGCCCAGTCGCGGTAAATGCGGTGGTGGATATCTCGGTCATCGTCAATGAGTATGTCTATTGAGATGCGTGCTGCGGTCGGTGTCTGTAGAGGACAGTTCGACGGTGGCGTGGTCGACGCCCTGGTGAGCGAGTTCTTTGTGGATGCGACCGATCACGTCGTCCGCCTCCGTCATCGTCTCCACATCGGTTTCAATGTGGGTCGTCGCAACCGTAATCTGGCTACAGATTTGCCACGCATCGAAATCGTCGATCCCCTCAATTCCATCCATTTCTAGGAGGCGAGACCGAACTGTATCGGCATCAAGCGGTGTCCGGTGGAGGAAGATCGCCCCACTACCACGTATCACTTTCACTGCCGACCATATCACGATCACTGCGATGAGGGCGGCTGTAAGTGGGTCGACAATCCGTAGACCGGTGAGCTCAATGACGACTGTCGAGACGATGACGGCTACGCTTCCCCCAGCGTCTCCAATAAGGTGGTAGAAGGCTCCCCGTTCGTTGAGGCTCATCTCGCCACCCTGGAGGATATACACCGACGCGATGTTGATCAGCAGCCCGCCGACCGCGATAGCGAGTGTCGGGCCAGTTCCGATCTCGATAGGGTCGAGGAACCGCTGGTAGGACTCCCAGAGAATGTACCCCACCATCGGCAACAGCAGGATTCCGTTGAGAAATGCTGCTGTTGGTTCTAACCGGTGTAATCCGTAGGACCACGTGTCACTCTCACCGTAGTTGTCGGCTGCATAGGCGGCGGCAAACGCCATGATATACGCCAGCGCGTCGAACAACATATGAAAGGCGTCGCTGATCAGTGCAACTGACCCGAAAAGCAGTCCCCCAACGAGTTCGGCACCGAATCCGAGGAGATTCACCGCGGAGACAGCGGCCAGCTTTCGGTTGCTTGTTGACGATCCACCTTGTTCGTGCGACCCGTCGTGGGCGTGTCCTGACTGATGGTCGCTCATCTCGTATGCGGATTCGACATCCATTCTTATTAAACAGACTGCTAATAAACTGTACTTTTTAACAACTGTTAACAAAAAATTTTGGCTAAGTTAGCAAGATGAGCTACAGCCGACCACGGTTTTCATCATCGACCGTAGATTCCAGCAGCCCCCACTAGCGGCGACCGTCGACCGAATTGCCAGTCGACCAGCAGGAACGAGATGCCGAGTGCTGACAGTGCGAGGAAGGTTAATTTGACGTTAACAGTACGAAACGATGGCTGATCAAGCGTTGAATGCAAAAAGAAGAGATCGGCAACGGAACTGTGGTGAATATCACTTGCCCACACTCCAAGTTTCCCATCAAGAATCTTTTCAAGATCGGGAAGTAGACCCCAGATCCCGCCGAAATATGCTCCTGTGGACCGATAGCGAGTAATCGACATCAACCAGAGGACCAGCAGTATGCTCACGAAGCCAACCGTAAAATGGACGATTGCAAATGCCATTTGAACTGTCGACGGGTGTAGAACGCTTAGTTACGTTACAGCTACCTCCAGTAGATGACGGCTACTATTCAGTAGTCATTCTTGATTTCATTCATTGTGATCGTAGACGATAGGAAGATACGTAGATCATTTTCTACAACCATCGTATCAGCGTTACAGAGCAGCTATGTTTCGGACGGTTGCGATAAGGATTCGTCAGTTACAAGCCGTTCGCAGACCAACTTTCACTAATGCTATTGGACCGGCCGCAACCGGCAGATCAGCACACTGGTCGGGGATTGAAACAGTCGAAGTATCTCCGTCTGCTTTCGATTTTTCTTGCGGTCATTCTCGCACTAACACAAATACCAGTTGTCTCTGCGCATGGATCGGTTGAAAACAGTGGACCCAGTCAGTGGCATGGACTCGCGTTAGTTTTGGTTGGTATGGTTGTCCTCGGTGGAACGACGCTTTTCAAGCGACGGAATCGTATTTCTCCGACCGTCGCACTGTATGGTGTATTCATTGGGATGGCGATAACCGCAGCTGGCGGAATCCTCTTCGAGGGGGTGTCACCAGATCCAACCTACTCCGCTGGATATATGCCTTTCCCACGGTCGTGGTACCAGCCCATAGCGCTGGGTACTGGGCTTCTCATCGGAGGTGTAAGTTTCCTCGTCGGGAAGCTCCGTTGGCCGACTCGACCTCGATACACATTCCTCGGGATGCTGTTGGGCGGGTGGATCGCATACCCATATCTCATTCCAGGAACGGCCAGTGATACCCACCCATTGGGGTATGCAATCGTCCTGATCACGCCGGTTTTGGTTGGCTACATTGTCTGGAAAGATGCTGGTGAGGTGCTTCGAGCGGTGTGGCAAGATCGAGTTGTCCGAGGATTCGGTGTCGGTGTGACACTTATTACAGCCCTGTTTTTCGCCTCTGTAACGAGCTATTTCTCGCTTCTTCCGCCGGAATGGCAGGATGTTCCGTACGAGACGGCGATCTCGGTCCAATCTGTCAGCTACCAACTCGTCATGTGGCCAACGCTCGAAGCATCGTTCCCTGACGTACCGCTCTTTATCACGTTCTCGCCCGGCATGATCATTGTCGTCGGCATGCTGAGTGTACTCATCGGCCTCAACGCGATGCTCATCGCCCACGCCTGGCGCGCTGAACAACGGGCCGGAACGACAGAGTCGACCGCTGGCGGCGTGGCGGTGATCGGCTCGTGTACCTGTGGCTGCTGTGGGCCGCTCGTCGCCAAGATTGCAGCATTGGCAGCTGGACCCTCTATTGTTGCACCGCTGTACTGGGTCTTCGTTGATACAGCCTCCCCGCTCAGCGCACTGTTCATCGTTGCGAGCACGATTCTGTTTGCCGGAACGCTCATCTATTCAGTCGAATCAGCGCGTCGACTTAACGAGGTAACCGCTGTTCGTCCGGCTGACTGATTTCTGTGTGGAGTACAGCGGTGTATGGTACGGTCAGTGTCGATTATAGATACTGTCGACGAGCGGTTCAAAAGGAGTCGACGTAGTATCCGATCTGCAGGATATTAGGAGACAACCGGCTCCGGAGCAGCCGGAAGGAGCCATGCTGGCACCGCTCGCGTGAGGACGACCATCCCGGTTAACTCGACCAATGTCTGCGTAACGACGACTGCGGGTGCGAGTTCATACCCCGCTGGTAATGCGAGTGCGAGTGGGAGTACGACGAGAGAGTTCCGCGTGACGGACGTAAACACCAGCGACCGGCTCTCGCCAACGTCCATTCCGAAAAGACCAGCTGCTATCCGACCGAGTAGTGGCATTACGATCAAGAAGGCAACGTAGATCGGAACGACAGTAGCAATCTGGTCTATCGAATCAGACACACGTGGGAGTTGAGAAGCAATGACCACGAACAGCGTGACAGCCATCATCGGAACTGGAAGCCAACCCATACGTTCCTGCCATCGAATACCATGGTCGGAGCGTTCAGCCCAGAGTTCGCTGAGCCAAGCGAGGGTAAGAGGAAGCGCAATGATCACGAGAAACGCCTCGATAAACGGCCCCGGTTCGATTGCTTCAGCGACTTGTCGACCCATGAACAGCCAGAGATACAGTGGAAGAAGCAGGAGCTGCACGATGATCAGCGCAGGTGTGACAGCAGTAACCTGTTCAGCGTCCCCGTCAGCAAGCTCCGTGAACGTAATGACGTAGTCGATACAGGGCGTCAATAGCACCATGAACACTCCAACGAGAACAACTGGTTCCGGGGGAAGAAAGCGTGTCAGCCCCCAGACAACGATCGGAACAACGAGAAAGTTCATCCCGAGTGTCGCTGCCATAAACCTGCCATTCGTGAATGCACGCCGAATCCGAACAAACGGAATCTCCAGAAACGTCACGTAGAGAAGTACCGCCAGCACTGGATTGATCAGTTTTTCGAAAACCGGAGCATCGCTCGGGCGGCCAATCCCGAATCCAATCGCAAATAACACCGCGACTGCATAAAGAGCAACTTGATTGTGCCGTATCCACTGTTTCGTAATCATACTTTGATTCCTTCCGTACTCATATATTGAAACCCGATGAATAGCTCGCTGAAATCATCACCGAAGTCGACTCTATGTGGGAATTGCCTTGGAACGTGAGAATCTCGTTGCCTGTGAAGTACCACACCAGAATCCCTATTGGCGACCAGCGGTAATATATCGTGATGACCGAGAAGAGAGGCATTCCACGCAGACAGTTTCTGCAATCCGCCGTCGCTATCGGTGGCACAGCAGCCTTCAGTGCATGTCTCGGTCGTGAAGAAATCGATGTCCCGACAGGCCCCGACGATCTATCCTCGTACCCTGAGCGTCAGCACGCGTGGAACAAGGCACTCCCAGAGGACGACCATGGGAATATCGTTGATGCCCGCCACCGTGTGCTATTGTATCTGAACTACCGGCAGGACGGACAGCCGACCGAGGCAGATCGGTCGACCGTCGAAACCGCGCTCGAAGGGGTCGAACGGGCCTACAAACGGGGTGGTGACGGACTTTTGCTGACGGTAAGCTACTCGCGTGCCTATTTTGACCAGTTCGAGGAGTCACTACCGGAGAGCGTCGATCTACCCCATCCGGAGGCGTTGGCTCCGTTTGAGGATCCAGCCTTGGACACGCCTGATGCTGTCGTTCACCTCGCTAGTAACCACGCACAGGTCGTTTTAGGTGCTGAGGAGGCACTGAAAGGAAGTACGTCGACGCTCAATGGCGTCGACCAACCTGACGAGTCACTCACGGATGTCTTCGAGATAACTGATCGACGGACGGGCTTCATCGGCGACGGACTCCCAGCCGAGAATGCCGATGAGGCCGATGGCGTTCCCGCTGACAAGGTACCGGATGATGCACCGTTGTTCATGGGGTTCAAAAGCGGGTTCGAACGGAACCAGGCCAGTGAGGATCGCGTGACGATTCAGTCTGGGCCCTTCGCTGGCGGGACGACACAACACATCTCGAAGCTACAGCTCAATCTCAACCAGTGGTACAATCAGGACGACCGCTGGCAACGTGAGGCCAAGATGTTCTGTCCGTATCACGCCGAAAACGACGTGATCGAGGGGGTTGGAGAAAACTTGGGGAACAGCAACGGGGTTGATGCATGCCAGCCAGCCGATGAGACCGCTCGTGAGATGGGCGTTGTTGGCCATGCCCAGAAGGCATCACGGGCTCGTGACGATACCAACACACCGGTTATTCTTCGGCGCGACTTCGATTCTACTGACGGCGGCGAGGCGAGCGTTCATTTCGTCTCTCTCCAGCGGCAGATTTCCGAGTTCGTCGAGACCCGGCAGGCGATGAACGGAACCGATCTGAGCAACAGCTCAGCCATCGGGCAACGCACCAACAACGGCATCCTACAGTATATTCAGACGGAACGGCGCGGTAACTACCTCATCCCTCCACGCTCGTTGCGCGCACTGCCACCAGCGAATCCGGAAACCTCGACTAAATGATCTACAATACATGAATCGTCGCACACTACTAAAACGAAGTACAGCAGTGACGGGTAGCCTGATGGTATCCGGCTGTCTGAGTCGACTCGGATTCGAGACACAGTCGGTCTGGCGCGATCCACCGCTCGTTACGGATCGACCGGATGCGGTCTACTATCCGGCTATCGTCGAAGGGATGGGGATGTATGAGACCACCACCGACGGCGAGATCGGCTTTGCGTTGATGCATTCGTTCCCACATCGGTTCTGGAATCTGACTGGCTCTCGCAACACGAAGGTTGTCGTTCAGTCCGACGATACGCTCCACTTGATGGCTAGTGTGTGGGATACTGAAACAGAGACTGTGCTTCCACTCGATGTCTCCGTTCGGATCACCGACGACAACGGTGAGGAGAGTACAACCAATCTCTGGCCGATGATTTCACCGAACATGGGGTTCCACTATGGTGACAATATTGCGCTTTCAGGAGAGGGGGAGTATGAAGTCGACATTCAGATCGGCCCACTACAAACAAATCGGACAGCACCGTTTGCGGAGCGGTTTACAGAGCTACGCTCCGCAACGATGCAGTTCACGTTCAACACGAGCGAAACATACGACCTTGAGATTCGCCGCTTGGGAGACAAAGCAGGATCTCGCGGAACGGTCGATCTGATGGAGATGAACGCAATACCGGATCCAACCGTCCCCCCAAAATCAGCCCTTCCAGGACGACTTCTGCATGAAGGCAGCTCAGGTGATGCAGCAGTCCCGATTACAGTTCTTACAGGGACAAACCGGTTTAGCGACTCAACCGATCCGTACCTGTTGGTTTCGCCACGGACACCCTACAATCAGGTCATGCTTCCGCGAATGGGTCTTTCAGTGACGGTTAGTCGGAACGGTAAAACTCGTTCTCAGCAACCGCTCAATACCTCGATTGATCCGGAAATCGGAACGTTCTATGGGGCGTCGTTGGCTGAGCTGACGACCGGTGACACTGTCACTATCGAGTTCGAAACTCCGCCACAGTTAGCCCGACACGATGGCTATGAAACCGCCTTTATCGAGATGGAGCCGGTTGAGTTCTCCGTTGAGTAGCTGTGGATCAGGACAGATATGGCGGGAGAGCTCCCGGAAGCGAGAGTATCCAGAGGCTAATCACGGTGTAGCCGATCATCACGAGGATATACGGATACTGGGATCGGATGGCGACGAGTCGACTCGAAAAGAGTTCGTACGCGGTTCCGTGGGCCGTCCAAATAGCGAGCAGGTGTCCGACCAATACGAACGCAATGCTCAATGCATTGAACCAGCCCGGTGGCGACAGTGTCAGCGGATTCGCTGGTGGAGAAAGCGGTGACGAGAGGGCCATCCCCAGTGCCGGGCCGAGCGAGACGGCTAACCCCGTATAGTGGGCTAAGTGGTAGCCAGCGGCGATGGCTGCAAGTGGTGGCGCAAACCGGAAGGCGATCAGGCGAGCCGAGAGGTACGTTCCAGTGAGTCGACGGGTGACGGTACCCGCATACCAGTAGGCCCCAAAGAAGACGATGTAGCCGCTGACGAGGAGAACCGTGTAGACGATGATTGCACGAGCTTGAACACCACCGTACGAGAGAAGCCCGACAAACGCCTCGATAGTCGACGCACCTGCCTGTGTCGTGATGAATCCACTGTAGGTGAGTTCCCACACGAGTGCGACAACAAACGCGACATCAGACGTATCTGTGATGAGATCCGAATCGGTGAGTTCGCTTCCGGGGAGCTTCACCGAGATACCCTCACTGTCCCGCTGAATAGGTGCAACAGCCCCATAGAATCGGAACAACACGGACAACGGATCAGCGTTGGTAAACCATGGGTCGGAGCCAAAGAGAACAGCCCCGACGATAGTAACGGCGGTGTATCCGATGATCACCATCGACAACACGCGGGGAATCGTACTGACGGGGAAGACTACCTCAACCCACACCAGAAGAAGGAGTCCAGCGACAGCAGGCCAGCGTTCTACCTGTTCCGGATACGTTCGTATCCCCGTCGGGAATTTCGAAACGAGTGCCCGCCATGGATTAATAGCTGGCCACAGATTCCCACCGAGATAGGCGACCATCGGAAGCACCGCACGAATACCGACAAAGGTGAGTAGCACCGTGAGACTCGCATTTGGGAGTTGCGGCCCGGTGAATCCAACGTACACTGCCAAGACAAGTAGACACACGCCACACCATCGTCCAATCCAGCCGATGGTCTGCCACCGGTTTTCGACTGTGAACCGTGACAGTGACCACGTGTGGAG
>Ga0208282_10137_pt1 | contig 9891 bp, 10 predicted proteins | sample AntRauMetaVIRRA1_FD_184784 | JGI IMG/M metagenome (GOLD analysis project Ga0208282, IMG submission 184784) | Saline lake microbial communities from Rauer Lake, Antarctica, in enrichment culture - Antartic Rauer Lake 1 Metagenome VIRRA1 (SPAdes)... ...
TACGAATAACATACATTAGATATATTATATATTTTTTGCTACCGAGAGATATATAGGATGCTAATTATACTATTAATATATGATTATGGATGAAATACGTAATCTCATATCCTCTAAACCTTATTTAAATATGGGTTCTATAGGTAACTGTGGGGTTATTAGTTCATACGTTAAAGGAGATATTGAAGAATATATTGATGGTATTGACACAGCACACAAAGTACGCGGCACAGTCACCGATAAACAAGGAAGTAGAAGTGAACATTATTTTGTATGTATTCCACCAGAAGAGTATAATGGTACAGATTATATCGTTGTTGATGCAACGATTGACCAGTTTACGAATATAAATAAACAAAATAATGATTTTATAAAGTCTTCTTTTGGTTCTAAAGAAGAATTTGAAAATAAAGGTCATAGTTCTGTACTAGTATGTAAACTATCAGATTCACCATATGAACATTCATACAGTACTATAATGAATCACTAATTTATTTGTATAAATTATTTTGTTTACGATACGCTTATTTTTTCAGCTATCTTATGAAGTTTATTTCCTGTAGGTGTAGAATCTTTTAAACTAATTTGGAGTAGAGGAATATCAATTTCTTCATCAGCAGAATTAATAATTCCTTGTTGTTGTTCGTATCTCGAACTACACAAATTACAAGATTCATCAATATCGGTTAATACTTTATTAACAATAACTCCCCCAGATGAAATGTTATATTTTTCAAGTTGGTTAAGTAATCGTTTTGTTTCATCTAAGGATAACTTTTCTGGTTCCATAACGGCAAAGAATTGTGTTTTATCTGGTTCTACAAGGATATCACTAACTTTCTTTAATTTGTTTCTCGTTTCATCAATATTTACGTCATCCAATCCTTGTTCTTTATTTTTATCATTTTTACCTCCAAATAGACCTGTTACGGTATCTTTCACACCGTCAATTTGTGATTTTACATTTAATACAGTTCCAAACGTGGAGTCAAGAACTTCTGGTAATTTCAACATTCTGAGAGTATGTCCAGTTGGCGCAGTATCGAATACAATATAGTCCCAGTCTCCATTTTCATCATATTCTGCGAACAAATCAATTACGGCTGCTTCATCACTTCCTATAATACCACCATCAAAATCAGAAAATTCATCTGTATTAACATCTACACCGAACTTACCTGCTTCATTCATTAATGCTTCTGCTGTACCTGCGTATTTTTCTGTAAATCTATGGTTTGGGTCAACTTCTAACGCAAAAAGTTCATTTTCTTCAGACACACGCGTAGGGTCTGGGTTTATTTCTTTTTCGAATACATCCCCGATAGAATGTGCTGGGTCTGTAGAGATAACGAGTGTTTTATGTCCATCTTTGGCAAGTGATATTGCTGTTGCAGATGCACAGGTTGTTTTTCCAACGCCACCTTTTCCTCCGAATAGAATGAATTTAGTCATTATGTATTATTCAGGAGTCCGGTTATATGTATTTTTCGATTATATATGTATTTATTATTAAATAAAGTTAAATTAATCAAAATATGAATTCACAGCGTATATGCTTCGCTCATCATTAGCGTATGTGCTCTTTTTTTCATTATTTTCTTGTAATCCATTTTATAACGACCTAATTTAGTCAGATTATTAATTAATCTATTAATTTCTTCTTCAGATTTTTCGGTATTTTCATGTTGATTTTTTAACCACTGAAGGTCTTTATATAATTCACTAATTAACCATGAATATGGGTCCATAGTTTTACTCGGAATACAATTTAATTTGATTAAGAATCTAATTCTCCAAATATGTTTACAAGAAATACCATTAGGTGAACAGTTGTACATGAAATCAGAACAAGAACATGCTGCTGTGCTATTTAGATTAATCTGATACGTTTCTTTCACTTCTCCTTCTTCTACAGAGGATACAATATATTGACCGGCTGCTCTCGGAAAAACATAAAATCGTTCTTTTGAGGCGGAATTTACACGTTTAGCTTCGGTATTAGTAATAGAATCTTTTAGCTCCTCCAAATCTAATTCTTCAAATAAAGAATCTGGTACACCAAATGCGCTAAGTGTGGCCTTATCGGGTTGTCGGAGCATAATCTTATTACATCTATATTCCCGTAGATATTTAGTTGTTTCGAGTTAGATATTTATAAACTACCCTCAAATTTCGTTTTCTGTTCTCATATAGTGGAAAAGATATGCTTGAGCAAATCCAGAATATTCACCAAATAAAGATTCAAATGAACGTGCTGTTTCTGACCGGTTTTTACCTTCATTTTCGGGATAATATATTTCTACAGCGCGTTCAATCCATGTATCTACAGGAACAACAGAATGAAAGCCACCACTATATAATAGAATACAATCTGCTACCTTAGGTCCAACACCAACATATTTTTCTAAATGTTTTCTTGCTTCTTTTACATCTGTAGATAGTTCAAGAGGCAAAGAGTTACTATGTATCATCTCGATTGTTTTTATTCCATAGCTAGCACGATAACCGAGTTTTAAATCTCTTAATTCTTCTTCTGTTGCTAAAGACATTTCTTTAGGTGTAGGGAATGAAGAATATTTATTTCCATTTATTGTAGTAGATTTACCATATTTTTCTGAGATACTATTAACCATATCATGAATTCTTTCAACACGCATTTGTGTTGAACATATAAATGACATTAATGTTGGAAATAACGGTTCATTAATAATTCTCAATCCGGGGAAAAGATTAATTGCTTTTCTAATAACACCATTACTGTCTTTTTTGATTAAATCATTTTGTATCTTTTTAATATCTTTATCTAATTGAAAAATAGATTCAATATAATCACCACCTTGTTTATGTGTGCATTTCCATACTAATTTATTTTCATCTGATTTCACTTTAAGAACCATTATTTCATTGTCATTTATTGTTCTTGCTGTAGAATATTCTGGGTTTTCTGTTGTATTTGAATCTTCAAATATAGTTCCATTTTCTTTATTCCATAAAAATGTTTGACCACTTTCAATTGTTGTTTGCAAATCTACAGGTACATTAAGTTTATATTCTCCACTGTATTCAAATTTCATTATTGATTCTAAGTGGTGGAGATAATAATAAGTTTCGTTTAATATGTGTAGATGTATCTTATTATTCTTATTTATACACCTAAAAAACTGTTAACTTTTCTGAATTACACTTTCACGCAACGTTTGGAACCGTATCTGCATCGTCACCATCAAGGTGTTCATCTTCCCAATCACGTCGCGCATTAAGAGCCTCTTGGCCCTTCATCGTAACATTATATTCGTTTGTACGTCGGTCTTTAGCGGTCTTTTCCACAAGACCAGAATCGACCAGCGTATCTAGGTTTGGATACAATCGTCCGTGATTGATTTCTTCTTCGTAGTATTCGTCAGCCATTCCCTTCACAGCAAGTCCGTGTGGTTCATCTGACCCAGCAATGATATAAAGCAAGTCACGCTGGAATCCTGTAAGGTCGTGCATAGTTATTGTCTCCATATTGTTATAACATTGGTAATATAATAAACGTTTCGATTTGATATTTCTACTTTACCTATATTAAACTTCAAAAATCAATCCTACATCTATATTAGAATTTTATTCTAGTTCCATTGCTTCAATCTGTTCTTGATATCTATTTCGGATTGTAACTTCTGTAACCTGTGCGACTTCTGCAACTTCTCTTTGCGTTTTCTTTTCATTACAAAGAAGTGCAGAAGCATATATTGCGGCAGCAGCATATCCTGTTGGAGACTTCCCACTAAGTAATCCTTTTTCAGCCGTAACATCAATAATTTCCATGGCCTTTGTTTTTACTTTCTCACTAAGTTCTAATTGAGAACAATATCGTGGAACATATTGTTTCGGGTCTACTGGTTGCATTTCTAGACCAAGTGCTTTAGAAACATATCTATACGTTCGACCAATTTCTTTTCTTTCTACACGAGAAACCGCTTCAATTTCTTCAAGAGAACGTGGAAGACTTTCTCGCCTACACGCAGCGTATAAACATGCTGTTGCTACACCTTCGATTGACCGGCCTCGAATTAAGTCTTCTGAAAGGGCTTTTCTGTATAATACACTTGCAACTTCTCTAACACTGTCCGGTATTCCTAAGGAACTAGACATTCTATCAATTTCCGATAAAGCAAATTGTAGATTTCTTTCACCAGCATCTTTCGTTCTTATTCTTTCTTGCCATCTTCGAAGACGATTCATCTGTGAACGTTTCTTTGAACTAATATTCCGTCCGTAAGCATCTTTGTTTTTCCAATCAATAGTTGTTGAAAGTCCTTTATCATGCATTGTCTGAGTTGTAGGAGCACCAACACGAGACTTTGATTGTCTTTCAGAGTGATTAAATGCTCTCCATTCTGGACCTCTGTCGATTGTTGCCGAATCAATAACCAGACCACAATCTGGACATACTAATTCGTCACCATCATTTTTTAAATCTTCAAAACATTCTGGGCATTGATTATTTGCAATCGCTTTTTCTTCTTCCATCTCTTTTTCTTCTTCTTCATTTTTTGATTGTCTAATTCGTTCTCTTTCTACCATATCACTTTATATAGTAAATCTTTAGGTTTAAAAATGTTTCGCACAAATTTATAATAAAATGCTGTTTTTGTATAAAAATATGTTTATTATAAAATACCATAAACTTTATATGATATACTAATTATATATTAAATATGAATCGGCGCGAATATATGTTCGGTTTTAGTGGTTTGACATTATCTTATTTTGCTATTAATAAATTTAAAAGAAATCTAGAAAATAACCTCCCTGAATTAGTTCACAATCCTGATTTTGAACCAGCTAAAGCATATCCACTATCATTTGAAAATATACATATAAAATTACCTAAAAATATAAATAAAGGAGATATTCTCGTAATACAAAATAAGTATGGTAATACAAATAAAATATATGAAAAATCAATATTTAAAATAAATAACGCAGATAAAGATTTAAATCTCGAATTCTCTACAAAAATGACATCTAACACGTTTGCATATACCGTATACTATAAACCTATATATGAACAAAACTGGATGTATCTCGGTGAATCTAATCCACTAAATATAAAAAATCAAAATATAAATGAAGATGAGGAATTAATAAATGTGAATGAAAATAATCTTTCAAAATCATATGATATAAATGATTTCACCGGTTCTGTTCAGATTAACAATTATATACAAAATTCACTGATTCAATTCTATATTAGTAAACAATATTATCATAGGAAAAAGAGACGATATTTATATCATAGTGCACACGAAAAAGCAATAAAAAATCCTTTTGTTTCATATTTATCAAGCATAATCGTACAGGATGCAGATAATCTAATTAATGAAGAAGATAGTAAAAATAGATTAGATATAATAAAACGAATTGTTAATTTTGTTCAAGGATTAACTTATAAAACAGATATGGAGTCTTTAAATTCGTATGAATATATTAAAACGCCACAGCATACTTGTTTTAATGGTATAGGTGATTGTGAAGATACAGTAATATTGTTAAATAGTTTAATAGAATCAGCATTGGGAATTAAAACCGCTATGATATTTGCACCTATACATGTTTTATCGGCAATTGATAGTAGTTATTTATCAGATGAAGAAATTTATGAATTAAGAAAAAATAAAGGGATAAAAAGATATAGCACAGAAAATTCTACATATATACCGATTGAATCAACAGGATATACAGAGATTGGCGTAAATAATTTTGGAAATGTCCATTCAATATATTCTTCTGATGGGTATGAAATCGTGGATGCATCTGTATTGAAAGAACATGGTTCAAAACTTATAGATAAAATACAATAAAAATAATTATTTAAATTTCTGCGTCTATTTTTGATAACAAAGTATCTATTTTATCTATATGTTTACTTTTTGAATTTAAATTAATTTCTGCTTTGTTTTTCTCACTGAAATCATCAGACTCTGATAAAATATCATTAATTTCGATAATAATTTCATAACCGTCAAATCTTTTTCTATCAAAACTAGATAAAATACCATTATCTGAAGTATAATCTGCAATAATTTCATCGAGTATATCGGAACATTCAGAATCTGATTCTAGAAAATAGTGACCGAAAGAACGTGTATATGTACGAGCAGATGTTTCCCGAATACCATCTCCACGTACAATATATGCTTCAATTGATACGCCTTCATCATCTTCGCGGCTAACAACTGAATTTTTCTCTGGGTCTATTTGTTCTAGCTCTTCTGCTGTTGGTATATTAGTCGTTGTCATTGAACACTATATATTATATTATTAATAGCATATAATGTTTATTAAGTTTTATTTACATTATGTGTTATGTTTCATATATGTTTAGTATATGTAATTATAATAAAAATAAACGTTTATATTATGTTGCGTACCAAATACCAGTTCCAATAGATATTACGGCTAGTGTATTTATTAATATCCAATCACCTCCTGTCATAATTAATGCAGCATTCATTGATAATAAGAATAAGTAAAAAATAAATATAATATATGTAATAATTTTTTTCGGTGATTTTTTAATATTCTTATTTTTCGCCGTTAACATACTCATAGAATATATTAATTATAATACAACTTATTTCATTCGGAGTTTTATATAATTGAAACCGTAACCTTTACACTATACAAACGCAAATGGATATGTAACTAAGCATGAAAACAAACATTCTACATGTGAGTGATACACATCTTGGAAAAAGCCAATATAGTAGCGACATACGTTCAGATGATTATGCAAAAGCATTCGATGCTACCGTTTCAATAGCAATAGATGAAGATGTTGACGCTGTAATCCATACAGGAGATTTGTTTGATAACAGACAACCAAATACAAATACTATCTCACAAGCATTTACAACTTTAAAGAGATTAAATGATGCAGATATACCATTTTTAGCTATCGTCGGTAATCACGAGCGGAAATGGGACAAACAATGGATGGATATTTTTAATAATCTTGATAATGTACATCGTCTGTCTGTAAGTGAACCATATATTATAAATGATGAAGTTGCTGTATATGGTTTTGATTCATTCCGAGACCTCGAATGGGAAAACACAGATTTCGAAATTACACCTCCAGAAGATGAGAGTCATGCTATTCTTCTATGTATGCATGAATTATTCAAGGAATTAATTCCTCCAATCAAAGCAAAAAGAAGTATTGAACCAGTCCTAGAAAACATCAATGTGAAACCGGATGCTATCGCATTGGGTGATTATCATGCAGCCGTAGATGAAGTAATTATGGATGTTCCTGTATTTTATGCTGGTGCAACAGAGAGAACAAGTGCGACTACAGCAGACCCAACTGTTCGTATGATTCGATTTGAAGATAAGGAATTAGTTAATTATCCGTGGCGAAAAATAAATGATGTTGAGGATAATATCCCACGCCCATTTTATCCTATCGAAATAGATTTGCGAGATAATTCAAGTCGCACGTTTATTCGACAGCGGGTGCAGGATGATGTTCCTGAGGAAGACCTTGAAAATGCTGTTGTTGTATTAAATCTGGACGGTTCAAACGAATCATCTGTAACGCCGAGTGAAGCATATTCGGTTTTGGAACAATTAAATGTACCTGTTCCATACATTAATGATAAACGTGTTCCTGAAGCATTACAATTTGATTCTGTAAATACATCAGACCCAACAGAAATTAATATAGATGAAATGATTGATGACGAATTAGATGATGATATGTCTGATACTGTTCGGAAAATTGATTCTGAAATAGTTCGTGATTCATCGTTTACAAAATCACATATTAGACCGGTCGTTGAAGAAGAATTTAGCGTAACAAAAGGTGATGAAGAATGAAAATTGAAAGCATTACAATCGAAAATATTAGAAGCTATGGTAAAGAGACAGTAGACTTTGATGATGGACTCATGCTCATACATGGGGATAACGGTTCTGGTAAAAGTTCATTACTCGGTAGTATATTTGGCGGATTATATCTTAGTAATGTTCTTGACTATATTGATACAGACCTTACACTAGATTCACTTGTTCGTAGGACAGAGAATTCTGGAAAAATTTCACTTACATTTAGTGTGGGTGATGATAATTACACTGTTGATTGGGTCATTTCTGTTAGTGAGAAAGAAGATGGTGAACGTCGTGGTTCAACTACCGCATGCACATTAACAGGCGATTCAATAAATGAACCTGTTGAAGGTGTTAAAGCTGTAGATTCAGCCGTACAAGAGATAATTGGTTTGGGTCCAGAATCATTTGTAAATAGTGTTTACGTTCAACAAGGCGATATCACGCGCATGGTTGATGCAAATGATGAAAAACGAAAAGAAATCATCGATGGATTACTTGGATTAAGTAAGTTAGATGATTATATTGAAAGAATGCATGAAGCAAGAAGAGAGATAGGTTCTCAAGTAAGAAAGTTTGGTGACCTTCTTGAAGAAAAAGAGCGACAATTGAATTCGTATGATGATAAGTCTACGTTAGAATCTAATTTATCAGAATTGAAATCAAAAAAGAAAAAAGCAATTCAACATAAAGAAAAAGTTGAAGATAGTATCAGTAAAAAAGAAAAAGAAAAAAGCAACATAGAAGATGAATTAGAATCATATGAAAAGCTATCTAATAAATTATCTGAAGCCCGGTCAGAATATAATGAGTTAAAACAAAAACAAGAAGATTGGCAGCAGAAACAAAAGAATGCTGAACAAGAAAAAGACGCAATATCTATAGAACGTGATGCTTTACTTAATTCTATTGAAGAAAAGTGTGATGAATTAGATATTGATGCTGATGAAGATATTATACAAAATAAACTAGAATCTGTTAGAGAAAAATATAATTCTCTGAATACAGAAATATCTTCACTCCAAACAGGAGAATTAAAAACTATTGAAAATACGATTAATCAACACAAGGAATCAATTGAAACACTTGAAAAACAGAAATCAAATAAAATATCCGAAAAACAGTCATTAGAAAACTTAATTAAAGATATACAGAATGAAAAGCAAGAATCTGAAGAAAAACTAGAAGAAATAAATACAGATATTGAAAATTACGAAGAAAAATTAGATGATATTTGTGATAATATTGACCTACCTAAAAATGCAAGCGCAAAAGAACTCCGTGATACCCATATCCCTGAAGGTCGTGAAAATCTATTAGAACGTTCAAAAGATGTATACATATCTGTTGGTGAAACACAATCAGAATGGAAAATGTATCAAGAATTAGTTGATTCAAATGTATGTACAATTTGTGATACAGAACATAATATAGTAAGTGAAGATATAAAAGAACACTTAGATGAAATTACATCTGAACGAAATGATATGAAAGAAAAATCAGATGCTATGAGTAAGCAACAAGACTTATTCGATTCAGCTAATCAATATATTGATTCAATTATTGATTTGAATTCCGAACGAAAACGGATTGAAGATACGGTAAGTCAAATTGAACAGCGTTTGGAAGATAAACAGAATCAACTCTCTCAGATTAAAACAGATATCGAAGAAACAAAACTATCTATCCAAGAAGAAAAAGATGGAATAGTTAAAAATAATACTAAAAAAGACCGCGTTAATAATAAAATTAAGAATAAACAAGATAAATTAGATGAATACAAATCAGATGTTGATGAGTTAAAAGATATAAAAGATATGTTCTCGTCTGTAGATGAACTTAATCAAGAAATTAATAACCGACGTTCAAAAATTGAACAGAACAAAGCATTAAAGAAAGAGACACGAAACCAACGGTTAGATGCTGAACAAAAAAAGAACGAACTTGATAAAGAGATTAATGAACATAAGGATAAACAAAAACTTGATAAAGAGATTAATGAACATAAGGATA
>Ga0208282_10138_pt1 | contig 9646 bp, 19 predicted proteins | sample AntRauMetaVIRRA1_FD_184784 | JGI IMG/M metagenome (GOLD analysis project Ga0208282, IMG submission 184784) | Saline lake microbial communities from Rauer Lake, Antarctica, in enrichment culture - Antartic Rauer Lake 1 Metagenome VIRRA1 (SPAdes)... ...
TACCTGATATAAGGGTTCCGGTTTCAGGTCCGACCCCGACGCCGTCTCGCTATTCTCAAGCTCATAGCTCGCGTAAGAAACTTTCTACGCCACGTAGCATCGTCTACAGAGTGGCCGTAGAGCGTCTATAGGCCCGGTTTGGGGCATCTTAGAGACACTGTTTAACGGTGAATCAAAGGCCCTAAACATTCCACAGGCTGTCGCTCTCCGGCTCGAAGTGTTGTAATCGCGGGTGGGGTGGTCTATTTTCGGCATATTTTGAGGGTCTATTCGTTTGTTCGTTGTATGCTCGTAGTGTCTATGGAAGTATACAGGGAGTAGGTTGTAAACGGGGGTGTATTGGGGGTGTTTCTTGATGCTCGTATGTTCGGGGTTGGTTGTAGTGGTGTAGTGAGAGATGTACTGTGAGGTTTCTGTGTTGGATCTCATCTACGTTGTAGCTACCTTCTATGCAGTTACCTATGTAGCTGTATACGATGAAGCCTGTAGTCTATGAGCTACTTACGAATGCAGATCTTTTCGAGTGTATACACATCCCCATCACCGATGAGATAGTCGTGAGTATGGCCGAATTCGATTGTAGGGGTTTGATCGTTGCGACGTGGTGAATTGATCCAGATCATTTCTTTACGTGGATTTTCTCAACGATGGTGGTTGTACGTCCGTTAGACCATTTCTGTTGAGTGAGTGTGATTTCAATATCACCTGTGGTTTCGAATGTAATCATAGCTTGTAGTGTAGTACGTAGAGCGTGACGTTTTGATAACGGGGATTGAAGCTTGTAAGCTTGTACTTAGCGGTGAGACGGCCATATTCCTTAGCCTCATAGATTATCATAGCCGACAGTAGATTGTTCGTAGTTCGGTCCTATCCCCGAATGCGTAATGAGTGAATGCGAATTCGAGGCGTTCGTATTCCAGTACCTCAAATCTCATCGGTGGATCTTGAAACCGTCAAGTGTGATGTGTTGCGGTATCCGGGTTCCTATACTGTAAACTGCATCCCCCATAGGACGGTGAGAGTATCCGTATTGTGGCGGTAGTATTCGTCTGGTGAGAGGGTTCCCCGGTGGGTGGCGAATAGCGTTCTTCATTGTACGGCCCGTGGTGGCCCATAGAGAGCTTCTATTCTGGCTGATCCGGATGTGCGTACTTCTTTCGAAAGTCGATCCTGAAGCGGCTGGTGGCGACGTGTGGTGTTTCTATGGTAGTTCATTGTTTGAGGGTGCAATCTTAGCGGTTCTGACTCGTAGACCTTGTCACGTCCTTTTATATTTTATATACCCCTAACTTTCTAATAACGTTACTCTTCTCTGATACGTTGAGCCTCTTCGAAGGCTTCCATCGGACTCTTTGTGCGACCCAACATTTCACAGTAATTCGCATGGCTCTGAAACATCTCACTTAGTCGCTTGCGTTCAGTAGCAGCTTTTTTATCACCCTGTCGCTTGTGGTGCTGGTGATAATACTGTTCGTACTGCGCTCTTACGAGATAGTACTTCGCGGCTTTGAAACAAGCCGTGGTGAATTCGATCTTCGGGAATCGGTCTTTGTCCGGGTGAGAATAGAAGTAGTCAACTGCATCCTCCGGGATTTTGAATGGCACTTGAGGCTCATCTGAAAATTCCAACTCTCTGTCGTCTGGTGTGTCGTCTGTCATGTTAACTTCTCTTTTTTTAGTTCGTCTATGTATCCTTTCGGAATACCGATATCGTCGTACTTCATTCGCATTTGCAACCCCCAACTCATATGACTGATTCGTATCCCCACCTGATTCCCAATGCGACCAATACCCATATTATCGCCACTAACTTTGAGAGTGACGTGAGTGGTTATCTTATCGCCGGTTGACTGTGTGCATTTGTGAGTCGTGAGAGGCTTGTTCGGCTCATCGTAGTGTTCTACGGCCTTCATGTCATACATTGAAATGTTCATACGGTGGATTTCCTTTGATCGTTAGATCTCTCCCATCGGCTCCGATATCGAATTTGAGTCTGACCTTCGAGGGGATGCTGTAGCCCCAATTATGCTCATCTTCTTTGAATGAGTCATACGTATAATACTCATCCCCAAAGTGATTGATCGGGAATCGCTGGAATTCTCTTGAACCACCGCTGACTTTGTACTTTTCGAGGGGGCGTGCTTGTACACAGAATCCCCTGTGCATTACCCCTATTATTCGTAGTTTCCATCGATATCCCTCTTCGTCGGTGCGAAACAGGTAGTCACCGGGTTTGAATCGGCCAGCCATGAATCGGTCATAGACTTCATTCATATGGATTCGATTGGTTCGATGTGACTCATATCCCGTGGGAGCTTCGAGTGTTCCATCCGTCGCTTCTCTCCGATCTCGAATGTAAACCGTGTTCGTCCCATCGATATATGCTCCCATTCTTTGGTTGCCAACCGGCGATATGTGTGCTTAGTAGCGTATATGTGCTTATTAGCGTATAGACTCATCTCATCATACGGTTGGAAATCGTTCTCTTTCGCCTTTTCGACCGATACAGCTAAGAAATCATACTCAAATGATTCAGCTTCAGGGTCATTGTCAAGGATGAGATAGACAGCCTGTTCGTTGTCACTCATGAGATTCTTTTGATTTTGTGCTACCATGATATCACCTCGTTTGACTTGCCCTGTTTTCATCTTGTATCGTATCTCCCCGTGTTTTCGTTTGTACATCCAGTTACGGATTTGTTGGATTATTCCAATGCCCATTTCTCGTTGAACAGTATAGTCGCTATAAGATTATAATAGTTCTGGTAGCCAACCCGCCCAATACGAGTATCGAAAAGTTTATAAGTTTATAACCACTATATACATATGAGGTTGGTTAAAATGACTACGATGAACGATTTCATGTCGAATGACGCGGCTGTTGAATCGCTGTCGGACCACGAAGTGAAAAGCGCATACGTTCGCGCCAAACTGATGAAAGCCGTGATGCAGTTCTACGGAGACCGCCGAGACGGTTTCTCGGACCCGGACTTCAAAGGTGCGGAAACCGCGCTGAAACACTACTCGGATGATGGTGTCCGTCTGTGGGCCATCAAATCAAGCCGCCGTGGAGTCCTGTCGGGTTGGATTGGCCGCATGGCCCCTGATACCCGTGCCGAAGACTTCACCGAAGGTGCGTTCGATGTGATGACCACCGACGACAAAGCTGATGACTGGTGTATCGACGCTGCCCGTCATCACCTGAAAAAATGGCTGTCGGGTTCCATCGGAATGCCTGATGACCGTGTCATCCGTGAATACATCAAAGTGTCATACATCAACAACCGATAATTCGGTTGTTATTCGAGACTGCCAGCTAAATTGAGTTGCTGTTCGATCTGTTTTTCGGCTTCCGTTTGGTGTGTCATTTAGAACCTCTCATCGTACCAGTCGTTCGATTTGATCGATATGTACCCACCACAACCGAGATCGAAGGCGTGCCATGCTTGCTGATACATATTGATCTCTTCTCCGTGAGATCGGCTGAATTTAGTGTCGTCATCGTTCCAGATATCGATATTAGGCTGTGGACCGGTCCTTGCGCTCATTTATCAACACTCTTCCTCGGTTAGTGTTTTGGCGAACCTATATAAATCTCTAAGTGTCCACCCACCTTCAAGTGGTACTTAATAGCAATGAAATTGTAAAAGGTTGCTACTTCTATCGATGAGTTGCCCATCTACTCGAAATCTTGCCAGAGCTTTGACGGTGTCGCTCCCATCTGACTTTGGTATTTGCTACCCGGCTGATTGGAGTAGCCACGGGATGGTGCGTTGTCGTGTTTGTAGAATGATAGCTGTCCGGCTCTCATTCCTTCCTCGAAGTCAATAGCATACGGTGCAGGGTTCGTCAATTCGAGTGTAATCTGGCCTTCGAACCCACCATCGATCAACCCGGCGTTATGGATGAACGGCCCTAAGCGTCCGACCGAAGATCTCCCATGCACCAGTGCCTTGTACTTCGGGGAGATACTGACCCATTCATCAGTAAAGCCGAGTGCGAATTCTCCCGGATTCAATCGAAGTTCATCTCGGCGTGTGTAGTCGGGGTACGTAGATCGGTCTGCTACGTCCACCACGCCGTTTTCGGCCTGTGGGATGAGGAAGTAGTCACCGAGATGGAAATCAACTGATGACGGCCCGTAGTGGATTCCCTCGCCCTTCTGACGCTCGTATGCTATGCTACCCTCTTCGACTGCCAGCATCATGTCTGTGTCTGAAAGAACCATTGAATACCCGTATTATTCCGTATTACCCGCTAACGCCATTCGGACTGCATCGATTGCATCCTGTTTGTCTTCGTCTGCCGTGAAGTCAAGTGATACCGACGTGACCTCTTCGCCGGATATCGAATGATCATCTAACTTACCTGAAGTGATTGCCGTAGCCGCTGTTCCCGCGCCGTGGATGTGCCCGTGAAAAGTCGGCGGCTCTGGTGCTGATTCATCTTCCATATCAACCACGTCTTCGATCTCTTCGAGTCGTGCTTTGGCCCGTGCATGGCCGAGTATCATAGCCGTTTCCATCGGTAGTGTTCTGCTTTTTGACCATTCCCCGTCAGTCCGTGTCTCAATAACAACCGATGAGCCAGCAATATATGCACGGAGATCTCCCTGTTCGATCTGTTTTGTGTCCGCAAAAGCCACGTTCGCGGCGATTAAGAGATGATTACTGTTCTCATCTGCCAGCGTTTCGTCTTCGATCAGTAGATCTTCCAACACAGTTTCTTGATAGTCTGTCAGTGAGAACATACGACTTAACCTATCCACCCTTGCTTGTAATTTAAGCCTTTCTGAATCAACGTCTCCCATGTGTTGTAGTAGTGCCTGATGGGTGTCTCTTCCAACCATCATTGTAATTTCATCTTTCATAGCCGTTCGAGTACCTTTTTTCGTTGTTCTGTTGTCATCGATGACCAACCTCGGATCTCTTCAAGTGTTCGACCGCAACCTGTGCATACACTGCCGTTAACGCTACATTGGCGAATACAAGGACTATCTACCATGTCTGAATTGTCCGTTCTTCGCGGTAGGGTTCGACCCCGTGAGTAGTCTCATCACCCTCTCCTACGAAGGTGGGGCGGACATATCCCCATAGTCCCGGAAAGATTCGAACTTTCGTCCTAAGCTCCAAAGGCTTAGATGATTGGCCACTACACCACGGGACTTCGTATGAGTGTGATTCATATAATGCTATAAAACTTTGTATAAGTCTCAATCAGCAAACTGCTTCTGTTGGGATTCTCGGTAGTCTTCGAGACGGTCCCACAGTAGATCTTTAGTCTCCCATACAGCGACTCTCCCCTTTCCATGTTCATCGTCTGACCGACCGACCTGTTCGAACCACTCGTTCAATGCACACCGCTGAAAAATCGCCCACGACATATCCAGATCCTTGTATTCGAATGGAACACCGGGTTCAGGGAGATCTTCGAATTCCGCTGTGTTAGCCCGAATAGTACCATATATTTTCTTGCCATTTACCATACTATCTTATTTAATTATAGCGTTATAAGCTTTGGCATAGGCAACAGATTCAATACCCGTATTACCATATACTATCTTATGACAATCGAAGTTGAAATCAGTAAAATGGCAATCGACGTAGTAATAGCCGTATTGGGACCACTTCAAGCAGAAGAATTCTGGTATGGTGTGTTCGTGACTCTGGCGTTCGTAAGTCAGATGCGGAAAATCATCGGTTCTGTGATGGGTGGCTTTGGTCAACGATTGATCGATAAAGCGACTCCCAATGGACCGAGTGATGTTGAAAAGCAAGCGGAATCGGAATCCGAAAAGTCGTCTGAAAACTGACGTTAGTTGAACAGCATCACGATCTCGAAGTGAAAGTCTTTTTCAATTAGACCCACGACTTCAGGTTCGAAGATTTTCTTCATTTTGATTCGTGCTTCGCGTGGAGTGAGTTTGCGTTCCTTCTGAACTTCCATCACAAGCACACCGAGAGGCGTCTTCTTTTGCTCGTAATCGGTTTCCGGTGGGTGGTAGAGTAGTCGAACCTCCGTGTAGTCGTCGTACTCTTCAACGACCACTGCATCGGCGTGTGTGAACGTATCGGCTCTCTGGCGGATTTGATCTTCGGGAGCTTTGTGTAGTGATTTCATTTTGGTATCAGTTTATGACCGTGCTTGTTAACCTTACGTACTGAACTACTATCTCTATAAACTTATAATTATGTGTTAAGGATATTCGAGATGTGACTTTTTCATCAGGTCTTCCTCTTCCTCAAGCACTTCTCGCGCTGTTTTCATGGCTTCAGCGATACCCGTAGGAGGATCGACTTTACGCGGAACCTTCTTTTCAATAGTCATAATACCCCCATTGTTCAGTGTGATATCGGTCTCTTCGATCTTATATCCTTCAGTGTATTGGCTTCTCATATGTCATCCAGTTCCGCAGCCAACTCTTCAGCATCTATGTCATCCAGTGCTTCATCGATCTCATCGTTATCGATAATGCCGATCTCCAATTCCCCGGCCATTGATAGTTCGACTGATTCGAATCGATCTGACTCACGGTCGAAGTGTATACTGTCAACCTTCGATTCGTCAAGCCCGTTTGCTTCCTCCATTTTCATTGTTCTGATACCCATATTATCATTGTCGCATACTCACCATCGATGTACGTCACATCCCCATCCCGATACCGTGCTAAGAACTTCGTAGCTCGCGTGTGGGGCTTCGGCTTGATCTTTATCAGATAATACGTGTAGCCGGGTATCCCCAACGTGAAAGCCCATAGGAGAGCCATCAGGAGCGTTTCAGATAGTGGTTGCATATGCTGGTACTTCCGATGTTGAAATTAAATATTCACCAGTATCCAGATCGTAGGATACTGTCGCGCTCGTATGCCCATCTCTGTGAATGAGATCGTATTCTCTCAATCCAATATCAGATTCTTCCATTTTGGCTTGAACGAAGAAATTACCACTCAACATACGTATAAAGATGACCCCACCCACACGAAGAGATATTTCTTCATCTTCGTCCTGTGTAGAAATAGAGCCAGTTCGCTCATAGCTCTCTATGGACGCTACTATATCGTCCTTCATTCTCTTTTCACGGTTTGTTAGTTGACTATCTTCGTATATTGTCATAGACGTGGTAGCTTACTTGATGGTGTGGTTCGCAAGTGTCTCGGTGTCCGTTCTAATCGACCACCGTGGCTGTTCCTCACACTCCTGTCGCGTTAGATTTCTTTGAGGGGAATCCATTCGTTGCGTTCGATACGCTCGTAGATCCACACAGGCGCACGCTGCCAGATGAAGTCTCCTTCGAGATCTTCGACTTCCCACGCATCACCCTTCGACTCTCCGGCTTCAATCAGAACGATCTTCGGGCCATCCTTGTGGACCCTATCGTAATAGAAGCGGCCACTCTGTCGGCCAACTGTCTTTGTAGTCTTCCGAAACTGCCTGATACCCGTATCAGTCTCCACTTCATATATCGGGAATGCAGTACTATCGATTAACTCTGCTACCATTGAAAACTCCCACCGCTTCGGATGTGAACGTACTGTTCACAGTTCATATCGCTCTCTATCCATGCGTTCGTGTTACTCATATCTTCGACTCGTAGTTCTCTGCCTTTATTTATATATCTCGCGCTAACTTCCATTTTAAAGCACTATCTACTCAATAGAATTATAACACTATAAAGTTATTGTTCACTTAGCGACGATGAAGCGGTCAACATGGGTATTATAGTCATCTAAATACTTCTCCGGGTTCCTGTTGGCCTTCCGATGACATACCGGACACGAAAATGAATACACCTCGCACTGTATAGCGTAGCCCTTGATGACTTCCGCTTTCCCCTTGCAGGTCGGTCGGGGGCAGGGGATTTTGACTAAGTCACGTGAAACGATATCCAAAGCCAATCCTACCATCCCATAGCAGACTGTGTTTCTGGCTGATTCTTGTAGAAGTCTTTTGGTTTCCCTCTTGCCCGTGCCAGCTTTTCGAGATAACAATCTGGATTATCTGAATCTGGTTCTGAAGGATCAATATCATAGTTCGAAGCCTGCATGATCCTGAAACAGAAATCACATCTCACTGTTGCAAAACGGATTTCAGTTGATGTTTCTTTGTCGCATTCAGAACAGGTCCATTTAAGTATCTTCTCCCCGTCTTCCATGATCCATTTGGTTTCAACTTCTAAGTTCGGATCATACATCACCTCCTTGAGCTTTTGATAATCACTCTCCGAATACTTGTCTCTAAGATAATTCCCTGAATCTTCCATGCTATTACTAAAAAACCGCCAGCAATGAACTATTCGGATCTTGCGAAACCGTGCCGAGTTTCACAGGAATCGCAATACGCTTTCATGCTTTCACGTTCATTTCGATCTTCAGGCAGTGCCATTTCCATACTACAGTCGTGTGGGATTGCTTCGAATGTTACTATCTTAGCCATTGATACTGTGTTTGCTTTCGTCTGACTTAGTGTTGTTGTTGCTAACCAATGAAATCACCATGTTAGTGGTCCTTGATCTCCGAAGCTATCCGACGTAAGCTCCTGTTTTGGTCTCTCTTCTCCGTTTTCCGGTTCCTCTGGTTCCTCCTGTTCGGGTTCCGGCTCTGGTTCGGAATCCGTGATATCCGTATCATCGTCTCCGTTCAAAAACCGATCAACCCGTTTGAATCGGTTGGCCTGAATACCACCCCTCCATGAATCCCACACATACAAGCTACCGTATTCACTTGTCCGTAGGTTCGCGGATGGGGCAGTGTCCTTGAGCCAAACACCCTTGTCGTTGGCCTTCGTGACTTTCATTTCAGCCCGAAACATCTTGTCAATATACAGTTGGCCAACTTCGACCGAACCCATTTTACTCGTTGACCATGAGCGCGTATGGGAATCCTGCAAGGGCGAAAACAGGCTTGTCATCTCCCTTGTTTTCCCACATTTTCAAGCTGTCTGCCTTTGCGTCGAATTCTTCTGCATCGATAGTTTGAACTCGGAGCTTTCCGGACGGTCCTTCGTATTTGATTTCGTATTCTTCCATAAAACTGTTACCGGGTAATCAGGCTTCAGCCTGTTCTGCTTCGTCGTTCTCAAGGAACTGTTCGATGACCTTTGCTTCGTCTGGCCGTTTCGAGGCGAATTCAGACCACGTATCGTCCTGAATCTCGAAAACGATCTCGATAGGCCAGTTGACCGTATCAGCGTCTTCTACGACTTCGCGGGCCTTGTCTTTTTCCTCTTCGGTGATGAGCGTCATGTTGTTGAAAAACTCTTCCATGCTTTCCTCGTCCTGAATGTATAATTCGCCTTTCCACATAGTTTCTATCTCCATCTATTACTTTTTTCTATAAGGTTATAACTTTATCGATTCCTACCAGTGCTTGCGGATCTCACCATGATTCCATACTGGTGGGTTTCGAATTGGCTCTCGGATCTCGGCGGTAGATGTGTTCAGTGGAGCTACGATACTGCTTGTCATCGGAATCCATCTGTATATAGCCTTCCCCCTTTCGCTTGCGACGTAGTAGCGAGACACCCCCTTTGGGGCCTTCAAGTATTGACATCCTCCCCGCGCTAAAGCGCGAGGATTCCTCCGTTGAGGGTTCGGCTACCGACCCACGGAGGCAACTTGCGGGTTCGTGCGCACTTCTTTGGGACTTTCGT
>Ga0208282_10139_pt1 | contig 9547 bp, 10 predicted proteins | sample AntRauMetaVIRRA1_FD_184784 | JGI IMG/M metagenome (GOLD analysis project Ga0208282, IMG submission 184784) | Saline lake microbial communities from Rauer Lake, Antarctica, in enrichment culture - Antartic Rauer Lake 1 Metagenome VIRRA1 (SPAdes)... ...
CTCCCACTCCCTGCGTGAATGCGCCATCTATTTGAGGATTGGTAAGCCTGAGGTGTTATTTGGCGCTTTGAGACACCTGATAATACCCGACCTCCATCAAAACTGGATTGGTACTCAAAGACCACATAAGTTGTATTAGGCTGAGTTACCGACAACCCAGTGACCTCTAATCCATCTCCATTGAATGCAATAGCAGGATTCCCGTTAATGCCTGACTCAACATATGTTGGATATCCTGTTTGAGTGTCCAAATCATTATCTCCCTGTTCATCTGGCCAAACTGATACCGTGTCTCCGTCGTTCAGAGACAGTTGTGATGCATCGTAGTGCGCAACTGTATTGTCAGGCATAACAGGTAATACTTCAACAATAAGTGTTTCCGTACCAATTTTTAACTTATATGTACCTCCAATATCGTTTTCTTCTGGTGTCCAAGAAAATACATTAATATCACGAAAATTACTTTTTATATCACTTATTGTTTTACTTCCATTATATGGGTTTTCATCTATAGTTACATCAAGCACCGTATTTAGTTCATCTATATTATCAGATACTTTGTATGTAACTTCTAATGTTTCATCGTAACGTATTGTTTCTTCATATGTCGCCATTATTATATAATATATATGTAGACAAACATAAAAGTGTACCGGTGATATAAATTATGAATATAGTACAGACAAATTATATAACATATAACATAAAATATATAAGTATAATGCCAAAAGATATGATTTACCCACATGATGATGCAGAAACAACACTTGTTAATTTAGAGAATACAACGATTGATGAAGTTGACGTGTATATTGGACCACAGAATGAGTCATACAATTTAGGCGATTCTCCATTTATGAATCCATTTGACCACGGTGAATTAGGATATGATGGAGCAGTCACACATTACAAGATGTATTTTTATAGAAGATATCTTAGTGAGCCAAAGTTCAGAGAGTTAACACACGAGCTACAGGGAAAACGGTTAGCAGGTTGGTGTTTTCCAAGACCGTCGCATGGTGAGGTTATAATTAATTTATTGGATGCGTATTCAGATGGTGGTGATGAAGCTGTTTTTAATCATATTGAATCAGAGTTAGATAGTATAAATCCAGAAGAGTTAGGTGTAAATGGATTCACAGAATATGAGGCTGCAGAGAATGCGCTTTTAAATAGATAATTTTATTATTTATATTCGAAAACCCAAAGCTTATATTGTGTTCAGCCTTAACCAAATACAATGAGTGTTATGAAACAGAAAACAAATGACTTATTCCCTTATGATGAACCAAGAAAGGCTCAAGAAGAGGGTATGAAAATTATTAAGAAAGCTATGACGAATAATGGAATTGTTCCTATGGAAGGGGCATGTGGTACTGGTAAAACACTCACGGCACTCGTTCCTTCTTTATCATATGCGCTCAATAAAAATACAACACCCCAGCGTGTTCTTATTGTTACAAGTGTCAAGCAGCAAATGGCAGCATTTCAGGATGAGATTAAACGGATTAATGAGAATAAATCTGCTGAGACAGAACCCGTCACAGCAATTACTTTGGTGAGCGTACCAGACCTACATCCATATGTAGAGCAGGGTTTGATTGATGATGAGGATTATGCTGAGATTGATAGATTGCGTGAAGGGACGCGAATTTTAAAAGAGGATTATGATTATAGTTTTCAGGATTTATATAAGGATGCTGAACAACAATCAAGTTCTTCTGACGAATATGCGTATTCTAAATCTATTCCTGAACTTCATGATACGGAGTACGACCCTTACTATGCAAAGTATAGGTCTGAGAAAGAATTCTATGATGAAGAAGATAAAGATGTTCGGGAGATGATTCCATTTGATACAGATACTGCTGGTTTACTCACGGCCCCTCGTTTAAGAACGATTTGTTCTGAGAATGGAATGTGTCCTCATTCAATTATGCGTCTTTCGCTTGAATTTGTAGATGTTGTGATTGGAAATTATAATCACGTTTTCGACCCGAAGACTGTAGACAGAGTTACTTTCCCAATTATTAACGATGAAACTATTGCTATCTTTGATGAAGCACATAATTTGTGTCCTAGAGTGAGAGACTTTTTATCTCAGAGTGCATCATTAGAATCACTTTCACGCGCACAAAATGAGATTAGAGAAATTAGTTTAATTTATGAATTGTCTCGATTGTCAGATTCAGAGGTAAAACGTATTATAAATGATGCAGCACAAGATAATTCGAATTCATTATTAGATGGTAAACATGAACGATTTGCAAATGAACTGAAGAACGCTATTACAGAGAATGGAACTATTCTCAATAGATATAAGGATGTTCTTGATGCACGAGAAGATGTTCGACCCATCATGGATAAGATGAAGTTATATCCAGATGAACTTAATACGTACGTTGATTATTTAGAAGATGTTCAAAACTTCATGTCAAAGAAGGTTGAACAGGCACAACCTATTAACGAAGATACATCGATTCAACTTCGTGACCCTAAGACTCCAGATTATGATGACTTGACGACGTGGACAAAACTAGGGATGCATTCGAATAATATTATGAAGAAGGCAGAAATTATTGGAAATGCTGTTAATGCTGCACGAAATAATCATACAAATAATTCCGTAGACACACAAACAAGTGCTCAATCTGTTGGGAGTTTGCTTTCTGCATGGCATAATAAAGGACATAAGAGATATTACCGGTCTATTGAAATTGAAGAGAGATATCAGATTATTCTTGAACCAGAAGAAGATTGGCAGGGTGATTATAAAGCAGAATTGACACTCAACAATTGTATTCCGCGTGATGAGATTTCGGAAGTAATTGATGAGTTTCACGCAACGACACTAATGAGTGCAACGTTGGAACCTATTGATATGTATAGTCGAACAATTGGGTTGGATTTACTAGAAGATGATGGACGAGAGGTGTACAAATGTCAATACGGTCTATCTTTCCCTAAAGAAAACCGTTCTACTATTGGTATTCCAGCGAGCAAATTCAAGTATAGTAATCGTGGCCAACCATTTTCAAATTTCGGACCAAATACAGATAACCCAACGCGAGAAGAATATGAAGATATTATATTTGATATTGTCTCAAATACTGATGGGAACGTTCTAATTGTTATGCCAAATTATAAGGAAGCTGATTGGATTGGTTCTTTATTAAAACAAGCGTACAATAGTCCCGCAGATAATGTATTCATTGATGAAAGTTCATCTAATGATGATACATCAGAGCTTAAAGAAAAATTCTTCAACAGTGAGAATTCTGTTCTTACGACGGCGGCAGGTGGAACACTTATTGAAGGTATTGATTATATTGGAGACAGACTAGAGAGCGTTATTGTTTGTGGTGTACCAATTACAAACACGTCGTCTGATTATATGAAAGCTGTTCAAGCAGCATACGATGCTGTTTTCGACCGGAAGGGATTCACACTTGCGTTTACAATTCCGGCTGTATGGAAAACTCGTCAGGCAATGGGTCGGGTAATTCGTACAAATGCAGATATTGGTACGAGAATTCTTGTTGATAGACGATATACGGAAGATAAGTCTAACAAAGAGTGGGATAGTGTAAAGCGTTTCCTTAGCTCGGACGAATTGGATGAGTTAGATATTGTTCAACCAAATAATGTTGAATCATATATACAGAATTTCTGGAGTGAAAGGAAGTAATTATGGTTTCTGAGAATTAAATTGTTCTGTATAGTACAGTTTTATGATATCACATAAAATATCCGATAGTTTTATTAGTTAGTTCAACCACATAATTATATATAAAATGGCAACTTCAACGAAAAAGCATTTTGATGGCGGACAGGCTCGACCAGATACGGTAACAGACATAGTTGGACTAGATGTTTACTCTAAAAGTGGTGTATATATTGGAGAAGTAGATGACGTTAGGCTAGATTTTACACAACAATGTTCAACAGGTATTGCATTAACAAATGTAAATCCTGAAATTATGAGTGTAGCAAATGATTCTGGAGAAGGTGTTGTTATACCATATAATTGGATAGAATCGGTACACGATATTATAATTACAATAGATATTCTTCGAAGATTAGACCTTATGGATTAAATATTATCGATATATATCTTCTTTTGGAACGAGATTTAATGTAGGTCTATTTACATTGTTCCAGCATCTTGTAACCTGTGGGAGTACATCATTAATTAATGCTTTTTTCACCGCTTCTCTAGATACATTTCTTGGTTCAGTACCTAAAGATTTGCATGTTAACTCATATACTTCTTGTTCAAATGGTGACTCTGGTGAAACAGCATGGTGAACTACTTCAATTTGTAGTGATTCATCAAAATCTTCTGATTTAATTACGAATTCGTATTCTCTCATATTTAATACTATATCGCTATGGGTTATATTAGTTTCTGTTTTTAACATAACAAATTTAAGTTCCGGGTGTATATATTACGATATGACTAATCAAGATGATATTGACGAGATACGTAAGAAGAAATTGCAGGAATTACAACAACAGAATCAAGAACAACCATCTCAAGAAGAATTAGATAATCAAGAAAAAGATAGGGAAGCAATGTTAAAACATCTGTTACGAAAAATATTAACATCAGATGCTCGTAAAAGACTTACTAATGTTCGGCTTGTTGATGAAGAAAAAGCATCGAAAGTTGAAAAATACTTGTTAACGTTAGCAAAGCAAGATAAATTGGCTAATAAAGTAACGGAAGAACAGATAAAACAAATATTACAGGAAGTAACGGAAGATAAGTCATTTAATATAAAAGGTATGGGTAGTAGAACAGAGAATTAGAGCATAGTTCTTAATTTTCGCCCTGACATAATTTTTTGAGCGATATTATATGATGGATACCCTACGACAAATCCACCGATAAGACTAACAATTATTGTTACTGGTGAGAATACGGAACGTGCTAAACAACCGGTGTACTCATTGATAGCAATTTGTTGTATACTTTGTCCACTTCCACCTAAACTTGCCATTTGACTTGTAAATATAGTCATTGTTTCGAATACACAGAGTGTACCACTAACTAGTGTTCCTGCTAGAAGTGCTCCAATAACAAAACCAAGTCCTGTTAATAATATTAAAAAGCTATATATTATAGTTTGTGTTCCTGTATTACCTTGACCGGATACATTTTCGTCTATATCTTCTGTTGTTTCAAATTTATTATCTATTTTTTTATCAGACATTTGTTATATAGATATTTATTTAATAAGATTATAAGATTTTTGACTGTCCAAAACGACCTGTAGTTTTATTTTAATATAGGTAAATTACTATATAGATAATGAAATTGATGCAAAATGTGCGTAAAAAAGTTTCATCATTGTTTGATGGTTTTGGTGATAGCGAACCAAAACGTATTGGAATATATGGCCCGCCGAATTCAGGTAAAAGTACATTAGCCAACCAAATATGTAAAGATTGGACTGGTGAAACACTTGGTGCTGAAGGACCGGTTCCTCACGAGACAAGACGAGCAAAGAAAAGAGAGAATGTAACTATAGAACATGAAGGGACAGAAGTTACAATTGATATTGTAGATACCCCCGGTGTTGCTACAGAAGTTGATGATAAGGAATTTATTGAGAGTGGTATGGAAGAAGATGTAGCACGAAGACGTTCAAGAGAAGCTACAGAAGGAATTGCAGAAGCAATGCAGTGGTTAAGAGAAGATATTGACGGTGTAATATATATGATGGATTCTACAGAAGACCCATTTATGCAAGTTAATACTATGTTACTTGGAATTATTGAAAGTCACAATATGCCTGCTGTTGTGTTAGCTAATAAAATCGATTTGGAAGACTCGGATGCCCAAAGAATTGCCGAAGCGTTCCCACAACATGTAACAATACCTGTTTCTGCAAAGCAAGGTAGTAATATGGACGACATATATAAACAAATTGCAAATAAATTTGGTGATTAAAAATGAATGAAAATAATAAAGAAACAAGCGGTATTCGAATTGACCTTATGAGAGAATCACAACTCTCAGGTATGGCTAAAATTGAAAAAATAAGCTATATTATAGATAAAGTAAGAAGTGGTTGTGTTGTAGTATTAGAATCTGGTCTTACGCCCGATGAACATTCGCTTCTGATTGAGAAAACAATGTCTCAAATAGACCAAGAAGATTTCACGGGTGTAGACATCGAATCTTACCCTGATGATACATCAGAAGATGAAAGAGGATTATTGGGCCGTGTCTTGAATAGAAATCAAAGCAAGACCCCTAAAAAGAACCTCACAGTCATTGGACCAGCAAATAGAATGGAAACTCTTCATAAAGATGAAAAACAAATCAGTGCGATATTAAACCCATAAAACCATGCCACACCAATGTAGAGAATGCGAACATGTCATACCCAACGAATCAGAGCATCTATTATCTGGTTGTCCACATTGTAAAAATCAATCGTGGGAGTATGTAGAAAGTGTAAATAAAAATTCTGATACAAATCAGAATGTAGATAAATCACAACAGCATACACAAAATAAAATTCAACCTAAAAATGAAGATGAATCACAAACAGCAGCTAGAACAGAATTTGTTGATTCAGATAATCTCCCTTCTCCATCTGTTGTAGAAGGTATACAAAATACAATGAATACGGACGCGAATGAATTTAAACCAGAATCTGTTAGAAAAGTAGATAATGTCTCTAAGGTTCAGGAACAGCTTAATAAACAATATGAAGGTATAAAAGTCGTTAGAAATGGTAAATATAAAATAAATCTAACAGAACTTTATAGAGGTAATGATTATATAATCGAAATTGGAGATGATGGTGCATATACCGTATCAAAAGCATCAAAAATGTAATTTCAATATATTTATTTATGAGTGGTATAGGAGAATATCCCGATGCTTGACATCGAGGTAATTCACGATTAATATACTTCCGACATACTTTTTAGGGCGCATAACATAATATATTTTACATGTATTCAACACTAACGATTTTAACTATTGGCGGTTGGTTAATGTTCATTACGCTTTTTTTAAGTTTATTGGATATACCTTATAAAAAACATTTCCGAATGAAAGGGTGGATTATAACAACAGCATTATTATTTATTTTTTCATATTATGCATGGTTTAATGAACAAAGTATAGTACAGTCAAGTATAGCAATAATAAGTGGTTTATATTCTATATTTATAATTTATTTAATGTATAAAAATAATATAGGTCTTAGACAAACGACAATATTCATCACTCTGTCATCGGGGATATTATTATTACTATATACAATATCAACAATTCAACTATCTTTAATATCTAGTGTAGCTACAGAAACCCAGTTTTTCCTTGATATGTTAGGATATGATACAGCAATTGAAAGAAGTAATGATGGAATGTATATTCGATTCTTAGGTACGAATCTTAAGACAGAAATCGTTATGGCTTGCACAGGAATTGGTAGTATTGCTTTATTTGCAGGATTTATATCTTCAATTGATACGCTGTCTATACAAATGAAATTAGCACTCATAAGTATATCCTCAGGAGCAATATATATATTAAATATAATTCGGAATGTGTTTATTGCTGGAGCATACGGTGGACAGTGGTTCCATATACAACCAGAAATAATCGAATCAGTATTCGGTCGTGGTGATGAATGGGTTTCATTTTATATTGCAGATAGAATAATATCGCAAATTGGTGCTGTTTTAGTAATGATTATTTTTGCAATAGGAATTATTAATATTATAGATGATAAAACAAAGTTAATACAAGAATGGATGATTATAATAGAACATACAGAAAAATCAATTAATAATATTTTAGATTAGAATCCATCAAATATTGCTGTACCTAAATCATCAGGATAATCCCCAGATGAACCGACACGGTAATAAACTTCACATCTTTCTGCTTCTTCATTACCTAAACAAGTAATGTCTGTAACTACGCCTTCTTCTGAGTTTCTTTCAATATACATATGTGTGAAAGAACTTGACTCTCCTATATTCATTAATAAAGTATTATCATTAGAACTACTAACATCTGTTATACAATTGTCTGAATTATACCCTTGTGATGTGGAAAATGCATACAGACAATTATTTGTACCGTAATCTAGATTAAGTAAGTCGTTATTATTTATTGTAGATAATGAAGATACAATAGCATCACCTTCTAAAGAACCGTTAAAGTAGCTTTCAAGGAATTTAGTATAATCATTATCTCCATTTGTTTCAAAGTCAGTAAATTCGAATGCAGCCCATTCTTGTGTATTACCATCCTCGATAGATTTTATTAATATTTGTGGCCGTAAATCACTTTCTGAGTTAATATTCATATGGTCTGGGAAATCATTCAAGTCAATAGTATTTGGTACTTCGAAGTTTTCTGCAGTGAAACAACTACCGGAATTACAATCAGACATTAATCTGTTTTGCTTATCTGTATTTGAATTATATTCCGTATTCTCTTCAGCCCAGTAGAATTTTGTCCATCCACCATCATCTGTACTCATATCACATTCTGCTTCATAGTTAACTAATTTATCTTGTGTGCCTGATTCATCAATTTCTGCTAATTGTGCAATAATATCATTTCCAGCAAATGATGGGCTGTTCATTAATATTTCTTGACAACTTCCATATGGCGTATCATCTATAGTTATATCAAAACTATTAATAACAGGCGTTTCCTGTATATTTGAACTTTGTAGATTAACATCTAATTTAATACCGTCTATTTCATTAAACGCAAATTCTGAATTACCAGTATTAAATTGTGTTTTAGTCATATCTAAACTATTTAATTCACTACTCTGGACTACAGCAGCAGCATCATCATAACAACTTCCATTTTCACATGGTATCATAGTAACACCAAATGAACCTTTTCCACTATAGTCAACATATAGATTTATAGTTGATAGAGGATTTATGCTTTCAATATTTTTCTTATTTGAATCTTCAGATAATTGAGGTGAGATTATTCGGCCAGATTTAGCATCAACATCATGATATATTTGTCCGATATCTGAATTTTTATGTAATGTAAAATCTTTATTTGATGTATCTATATTATACTCTTCATCTACAGGTGTACATGATTCAGATACTGAGAACTTATATGTACAAGAGTCACCAATATAATTTTGTGTTTCACTATCATCACCTATAGTATTAAGTTCATTCACGGATTCATTATATATTCTTAAATCATCAATATATATGTTACCTGCACTAGCTTCAATTTGTGGTGCGTATTCTCCATTTTGACCATATCCAGCATCTAAGTATCTAGCACCAATACTAATTACACTATCATTATATATACCTCCTGTTTCTACAAGGAACGGGTCTTGTGGCTCCACACCGTCATCATTTACAAATCGTTGTAGCGGTGATGTAGTTGTCGATTGAATTTGACCATCGATGTATACATCAAATGTTCGTGGAGAACGAACATCTGTACCGTTTTTTTCACTGGTTATCGTAACATGTTTCCATTCGCCTAATTCATAGTCTGTTGCTTGTGTAGTATAATAATCAT
>Ga0208282_10141_pt1 | contig 9392 bp, 10 predicted proteins | sample AntRauMetaVIRRA1_FD_184784 | JGI IMG/M metagenome (GOLD analysis project Ga0208282, IMG submission 184784) | Saline lake microbial communities from Rauer Lake, Antarctica, in enrichment culture - Antartic Rauer Lake 1 Metagenome VIRRA1 (SPAdes)... ...
CATGGGATGACTCATGTATTCTTTTTCAGTATTACTTCGATATTTTGCGGAACCCTGAACCACTTTTCGGGGTTCTCATTTTCGGTATATATTACGAGATACCCTTCTTCGTCCTTGAACCGCTCTAATTCAGTTATGGTCTCATCGGGCGGTAGTTCCCGAACGTGGTAATTCGTGTTTTCTATGATACTCTCGTAGTGTTCTTCGCAGAGACGGTGGTAGTTATTCGCTTCTGGTGAACTGATTTTCAGGGGCTTCGACGTGACTACAGCGTACATTAGATCCTCTTTCGCCCCACACACGCTGCAAGTTTTTAGATCATTCCCTCCACCCATTTACTAATAAATTAGCTATTAGGGGTATTAATACATTCGTCAAAAGTCTTTGGCTTATTCGAAATATCATTACCAGAAGATAATGCAGATTCGATCTTGACTCGGTCGATTTTGTAGTCTCGGCCTGTTCCGATGCAACACCCGAACTGTTCGATATCGTTCCAACTGACCTTCGTATCGCCTCTTTTGTGCTTCACGGTGAACAGTTCCAGTGGGACTAACCATGCTCGGCTTAGTCGATCTTCGCCGTAACAACGAGCTTCACAAGCCACGACTACGTCGCGTCCGGAGATTTCAGCGTATTTGACCTGCGATTTGAATTGATCCGGGTTGATCTTCGAGAAATAGAATCCATACTTCCCTTGATCGGTCTCCGAATTCAGCGTCTTCGCCTCAAATCCCGTGTAGAGATCTCGATCTGCGGAATCGACCATGATATCGACTTCTTGAGATCCTTCGAAGTCACCCCCTCTCATGCTCATCGACTGCCGACGAAGCATCACAATGCCTCTTCCGTCTACCCAATCATTCAACGATCTAACGAGAACATCTTCGAAGTCTTTGCCAGCACCCATATCATCTATAAAACTCTGACCGCCTTCAAGTTTCCGAGTTACGAAATTTTAATCGTATAACGTTCGATCAGTGGTTCACCAGCATTACACTCCGGACACCCGCTGTAGTCTCTACCGATACAGGGGTTGATACTCCCTTTAGTTGGATAGTTCCGTGTGTTGAGTTGCGTTTGTTCGATGGGAATGTGGCTCTTACAACAGAGATAGAACAAACACACGTTTGCTTTCACATCTATCTCACCGGCTGAAGTCCCGCCATGTCTCTGGCTGTCGTGTTCACGTTTTCCATGCAATCATGGCATTTGTGAACTTCATTTTCGTTGTCTCCGAAGACTCGAACAAATTGTTTCGTCAAGTGTTTTTCGCAATTCTGACATTCAGGCATTATATCTCACTCTCTATGACGGTGTCTCCCTCAAGTGTGTCAACAATTGCTTCGGCTCTTACCTCTCCTATTCCGTCGATCTGCATGAAGTCATCCACCCCTGCACTGAGAGCATCTGAGAGGCGCGGGAAGGCTTTGTATAACAAGCCAGCCGTGGCCGCCCCAACCCCCTCAATACAACCGTAGACTCGTTTCTCGAACGGCTGAGTGTGTTCTGCGGACGATTTGATCCGTATGTCAGCCCCACTATCTTCTTCGATGTGCTTACGAGCGCGTCGAACAGCCGCGTCAACGAGATGATCCATGTCCGAACAAAACACAACAGGGGTATTATACCGAACTTCGATGCTTGCCGCAAAACCATACAGAGATTCCGGCTTGACTTGCGTATTCGTCAGTTCTTCGAAGTCCGTCATGTTACCTTCGACAAGCACAAAAGACCGCTCGTATTCCTCGTTCATCCGTTCGACTTGATCCTTCAGATGATCATCCCGGTCTGTCATCGAAGAGCCGAAGTCAGACGGCGTTTTGCGTTCGAAGCCGACGCCCTCAATAGCGATATCAGCCGAGTCCATGGTATCGATCTGCATGGAATCGACTTCCCGGTACGCTTCGACAGCGTCCATCAATTCCTCTGGTTCACGTAAGTCAACAGTAACATCAACAGTCTCCATAACCCTCTTAGGAATTATGGGGTTATAATTTTACCGGGTTATTCGTCATCGAACTGCAACAGCATGATGAGTGTCAGTGAAATAAACACCCCTAACTCGAAACTGGCAAACCGGGAGATCGACATGAACACCCCGACAGTGACCACGAAGAACGCCAGTTGAACGAGTCGATACCAGAACATTACACTGACACCCACCCATCGGAATGGATTCTGCCTTTTTCAGCCTCCTGTATCTCTATTACATGGAGTCTTCCGCTCGGATGATCGACTTGAGCCATCTTCCGAGTCGCTTCAATCGCTTTCTCCGGGTATGTTTCCCACCGCTGGATGTACGTTCCATGAATTGCATCGATCTTCATTGAACCACCGTTAGCCAGTTCCAATTCATGATCGAACCAGTGTCCGGCTCTAACGTATGTGATTCGCTCTCTCGGATCATCCCACATCGGATCTTCTTCAGTTTCCTCGTAATCTGATTTGAAGTCAAGCGAATCGAACCACCCTGTAGCTATCAGTATCAGGCAGAATGAGAACATTACCCCCGCACCGATCAATTCCAGTGCAGCATACCCGATCAACGTGAGCGAGGTTGTCCATAAAAACTGTATTTTAGTGACCATGCGACGAAGTCCGTTTATTCAGACGAGCTAAGTTGACTCAACTGGTAGCGGAATTCATCTTGTACTTCTTCAGGAATTTCCGCGTAGAAGTTCCTGTAGGCGAAGTACTTCTCTTCGCTCGGCTTGTAGATGAGTACTTCAGCTTCCTTCAGTTCCTTTGGGAGTAGGCTGAACATAGCACCCCACGTCCCGGTCACTTGAAACGGGATGACAAAGGTCTTCTCTCGAAGCACGTTCTTCGCGGCGTACTCCAACGCTTCGATATCCACGTCGTGGGCCGAGAAGTTCCAGACTGTCACACCCTCGGATTCGATCTTGATGGGGTTCTCTACCCGTTGACGAAGGAAGTCTTTTACTTCTCCCGGAGTCGTATCGCTATCGATGTACAGCGCGTCCTGTGCAAAGCTACTCCGCCCGATTCGGTCGTCAGTATCCGTATTATTTTCTACCATTGGTTGTCTCTGTTGTCTGCTACCTCTTGTTATCTACGATACACCCCGAACCGCCGAAAGAAATGGGAGTTAGAACATGATATCTTGTGCGAGATTCATGAGCGCGGTGTCCATTTCCTCCTGTCCCGTGACGTACACGGTCCTATGGAAGTAGTTCTCATCTTCCGCGTGGCTTCCGCGTGAGTTGGTGAGGTAAACCCCCAACACCGGGAAATTGCAGTTGTTCAGTTCGTTGATGTACCTGTCACGGTTCCCCGGTGCGCCGTCCGTAACCACGATCATGAACGGTTCGGAGTCTTCACCCTGCACACGTTTCCGTGCGAGGTGAACGACTTCGGCCAGAGGTGTCCCCCCGGAGGTATCCCCGGAGAACATGACCTTGCGCTGATCCATCATGTCCTGTCCGAACGCCAGTGCCAGCCGTGCCTGTGAGCCGTAGAGATCGAGGATCGACGTGTTGACACCGACTTTCTGTAGCGCGTATGCCAGTGAGCCGATAGCCTCTTCTGCATCTCGAATGTCCTGTCCGCCCATCGACCCGGAGCGGTCAAGCACGAAGATACAGTCGTAGTCCTTCTCTTGTGACTCTTCTTGCCGTTTGAACACGTCGGTCTGTCCACGGGCCGCCGGAATCATCCCCCGGCGCACATCGAACTGACCACGGCGTTGGCGGGTTTTCTCGCGGGTTCGCTGATTCCATTGGAGACGGTTTTTGAAGACCCGTGCAAGCCGGTTCCCACGGCGCACAGAGTTATCCCATCGATCTTCGGAGTAACTGTCTCCTTCGGGGATATCCAGCGTGAGACCACGCCATTCATTTAACGCACCCCCGCCCATTTGCTGCTGACCAGCGTTAGCGGCGGCGTCTTCGATGATTTCGAGGAATTCTTCGATCTCATCGAGCATGGCCTGTCCCCCGTCAAGGTTGGCGGCTTCTTGAGCAAGTTCCTGCTGGTATTGCTCTTCCATTTCTGGCTTCATCTCGCCGTCCTGAAGCCCGCCTTCGTCGTTTTCGTCGCCGTCCGTGTCATCGGACTCACCATCACCGGAACCGCTCTCGGCGTCTTCTGCGGCTTCCTGATCGATCTGGCTACCACCCGGCATTTGGCCGTCAGTCGGATCATCACCACTGGCCTGTTGCACCTGAATGACCACCTGTTGTTGCACGCTCTGGCGGTTCAGTTCGTTGGCTTCACGAACCTGTCCGCTGAATTCGTTTTGGGTGTCATCCGGTTTGCCCTCAACAGGCGCGTTACTGTCACCGTCTCCACCGTCTTCATCACTGTCACCGCTTTGGCTGTCGTTCCCTCCGAAGCTGATATTGCCGTCACTGTCAAGCATATCGTTGAGGCGGGATTCGCTTGCGCCGTCAACTTCAGCATCGTCAAGGTAGTCCTGTAGGACTTCCCAAAACTCGAAGATACGCTCGTTGCGCTTCTCCGAATTCGGCTGGCTTTTCACGTCCGCAACAACCGATTTCATTTCCGGCGTGAGGTCGTTCAGGAGATCCAGATCCTCCTGTTCGCCCGACATTTGCAGATCGGTGTTATCAGCGTCGATCAGCTTTTGGTACTTCCCGGAATCGTAGACAGCCATATCCGACAGACCGAGTAACACGGCCTGAACAAAGCTGAATCGGATCTCTTTCACGTCTCCCTCTTCATCAACGACGTGTCCGATTTCGTCGTTCTCGAAGAGATTGGAGTTGAGAACGAAGATCTCGCTCTCAACATCGTATTCGTGACGTAGTTGCTCTTCGATAGCCCCGTCTTCAAGAGTGTTCCATACACGTTTGAACATCGATTTGCTACCCGGACCATCCATATCCACCTGTCCTAAGTACGTTTTGAAGGACTCGTTATCGGTGTACAGGATGTGGCCAATTTCGTGAACCGTGAGAGCTTCCTGCATGACCATATCGAAGACTCTCTGTGAGAATCCGGTGTATGGCTGATCGAATTCGCGGGTGGTCATGAGGATAACCGGATCATCCTCTTTCTGATTAACTGCCGCCGTTGGCAGTTCATCGATCATTTTCAGGACAGGGCGGACTGGCGTGATGAGACGCGAGAATCCCTGAAGGTAGCGACGGCGTTTTTCGGACTCCCGTAGCTCTTCGTCCTTACCGACGCCAATTCGCTGCTGTACTTCGCGGATATCAATTCCTGCTTGTAGCTTCATTTCTTCCTTCCTCGTATGTTACTTTCTTCTATAACTCTATAAACGTTCCGTTTCGCCGTCGTTGTTCCTCCATTTTCTGCTGGTGCTTCTGCCGTAGCTCTTCAATGAGGCTATCCCACTCTTCGACCCAACACCCGCTGTCGTGACACTTGCGTCTGTCAGTAGGGATATTATCGGTCGAATCTTCGATCTGCCACTCGGTTTTGTGGTGGCGTTTCGCAGCCCCACAACGGGAAAACCATTCTTCTTCGTCTTCGTCCCATTCGGCCTTGTGGACAGTGTGAGCGCGGTTATTCGTGTGTAGATACTCGGCGTGAACTACCCCGCCCTGCTCGGCCTATCGGCCTCGCTGAGGACGGGGCTTCCTGTTTCTAAGACGCGCTTTGCAGACACAACGGTGTCCGTAGGGAGCGCAGTCTCCACAGGCGTTGATTCGGAGTGAACCACTCCTATATCTTCAAGACCGCGAGAAAGGATGTTGTAGGCGGCGTTGAGGTCGCGGTCCGACTCGAATCCGCATGAGGGACACGAGTGTTCGCGTACCCACAGCGGCTTGTCGGTCGCAACGCCACAGTTGGAACACTCTTTGGTCGTTCCAGCCGGATCGACGGCCACGAAGTGCGTGCCTTCGCGGTCGCACTTGTATTCGAGCATCCGCAGGAACGTCCCCCACGCCGCATCTGCGCGGTTCCGTGAGTTGCCCGGTAGCTCGACCAATCCCTTTGCGTCCAAATCTTCTACTGCCACGAGGTCGTATTCGCGGGCGTAGTAGTTCGAGAGTTTGTGAAGAAAGTCACGGCGCTTGTGCTTCAACTCGGCGTGGCGTTCGGCCACAACTCGGCGCTGTTTCTCCCAATTCTCTGACCCCTGCTGTTTCCGCGAGAGGGTGCGTTGGGCGCGTTCCAACCGTTCGCGCTCGTCGGACAGGTCGAGAGATTCGACGGCGGTTCCGTCCGTGTCGTGCGCGTACTTGAGAATCCCCACGTCGATTCCGATGCATTTCTCGGGATTCTCGGGCTTCGGTGACGCGTCGTTCTCGGTTTCGATTCCGAGGACGGCGAACCACTCGCCGGTCGGTTCCTGCTTGATGACGACCTCCTTGATCGTGGCGTCGTCCGGGACCTCGCGGTGGTAGACCATCGGAACGTCGCCGATCTTAGAAAGAGAGAGTACAGGCCGACCGCTCGTGTTGTTGAGCTTGAAGCCGGTTTGACTGTACTTGATCGAACGGTATTCCTGCGGGGCTTTCCACTTGAGCGTCCCGACGCGGTAGCCATTCTCTTTGCGCCCACGTAGCGTCGAGAGGTTGTCGTACAACCGCTGAACGACTTTCTGAAGAACCTTCGAGTGAACGTTTTTCAGGTCGTTCCACCACTTCTTGAGGTCCGGCAGACGCTTCTGTTCGGTGTATGCCGAGGTATCGTCGCTTCGGTTGAGTCGGTGGAGAAAGTGGTTGTAGACCTGTCTACAGGTATCGACAGTCCACGCTAACTGGTCTTCGAGAGCGTCGGACGGGTAGAGTCGATACCTGTAGTTGTAGCGCATGGTCTACTCGTCGGATGGATCGGTGACGCGGACGACTTTGACGGTCGCGCCGTTCCACGTTTTCGGAACGTAAACGTGCGCTCCGTTGCCGGATCGTTTGGCTTGTGCTTCGAGAACTTCGTGTCCTTCGACCTCGTACCGATCCATTGAGCGTATATACGAGGTAGATGCGGATAAAGCTACCGATAGCGTGGGCCTGCGGGCCGGCAGTATCGTATTGATGAAAGATGATGACGGCGCTGTATCCCCTCCCTACTCGTTCCCTCCGGTCGCTCGTTGAGGAAGGGGGCTTAGCGCCTGCGATTAGGTAAATGTATTTGATCGTTTTCTTACTTTGTTGTGTCATGAAAAGGAAAACTACCCGGCGGCGATTAGAATTTGGTCGTGTCGATGAGCTTGACGATTTTCGACTTGTCTTCGGGGGCGGCGATTCCGCCCAACACGAACTTACAAGCGTTTTTCGGAGCCATCTTCTGGCTGTAGAGACCGACCTTGATAGCCTCACGGTGCGAGATCGGCGTGACGATATCCATGTCTTTGTACGAGTTACGCAGGTTCTCTAAGATATCCGTAATCTTATCGACGGCGCGTTTGTCGTCATCGTCGTTCTTTTTGAACGGCGTGGTCTCGAACATCAGGGCCTTTTCAGCGCGTTTTGGCAGGTAGTCGATTGGGATTTTCACGAAGCGGGATTTGAATGCGTCGTTCAGTTCTTTGGTCCCCGCGTAGGTTGGCGGGTTCATCGAACCGACGAAGCGGAACTGTGGGTGGATGTAGTTGCCGTAGTGTTCTTCGTGTTCCCATTTGTCCGCACGGGCCATGTGAGCGGCCTTCGCTTTGTTCTCACGGATATCGACCCCGTGGCGTTCCCCGGCGGCTTCGATCTCTTCCTCGGTGACAGGCAGATCAGTGATGACTTCGCCCTTCTGCTTGAGCGTGAGGTAGCGTTTGCCCTCTTCCTCAGTCACACCGTGGAGCGGCATAGTTGCCTCTCCGCCAGCGGCGTTGATCTCTGCCCCGTGAAAGACAGCCCCGTTCTTGACAGCCCACGTGAGAAGGCCGTCGTTCCAGCCGAAGTTGGATTCCGCACCGGCCACCATTTCGATTGCATCCGAGATCGGAACGTCTTCACCGAAGGTCTCTTCGAGGGCTTCACGGGCCTGCTGAACCTTTCCGACGATACTGCTGCTGGCTTCTTCCTTTGGTTCGAACATCCCCACCAGATCCTCGTAGGTGGTTCCGACACCGAAGTTCACCGTAATCATCGGACGGTTGGTTTTGCTGGCAATGTAGGCCAGCGCAAAGTCCTTCCCGACACCCGTCTCGCCCTCAAGCAACACAGCGAACTGTGGGAGTGAGAGTGCGAACGTGATGTTTTCGAGATCCGTAGTGTTACCGCTCTGACGGCGTTTGATGTAGGAGTGGTTGATGGTAGGAACCAGCGGGTGATCTACCTCTTCCAGCACAGAGAGATCTTCGAACGTCTCACCCGTGCGACCCCCCGCAGGGAGATCCAACCCGGACACGTCGCCCGTGTACTGAACCTCTTCCGCCGCTGCTTCAACATCCACACTGTCCGCTTTGGTCGCGCTGTCGTTAAGGAAGCTGTTCGTTACCGAGTTTTCGCCGTTGCCGTTAGTGTCTTTCATTTCTATTGTCAAGCCGCAAACCGCTGTTCATTTCTACCATTCCCCCGCCGCATGTGTCTCTTAGTTCCTCTTACGTATTACCATTGGACTATAGGATTATAAAATTATTGATTCGCTTCGCTCGTAAGTACTTAAGGGCCGGAGACGACGACGCGGTCCAGCGTCATCCCGTATCCGGTCTCGGTGCGGCGGATAACGTCAAGGGACGACGCCTCGATCTCGGTGCCGTCGTCCATGGTCATCTCGCGGGGGCCGACGGACTCGACCGTCGCCGTCCACTGGTGGCCGCGCGATGCTTTTTTATCATTGTACATCGTCACATTGTACATCGTCAATTCGTCCCCGGGATCTGCGGCGTCGGCGATGTCGTCGTAGCGCAGGTCCCATCCGATCAGGTCAGCCTTTGGTTCGCTCATTGCATGTGAATATAGGGGCTATAGGATTATAAACTTATTGATTCGCTTCGGAGACCGTAGACAGTCTGATACTGCCGATTTATTCTCCGGCTTCTCTGATACGGGTATCATTTTTCGATTTCGTGCAGTTCGACTTCTTTGATCTTGCTCGTAGCGACAAATCCTTCGCAGAGATGATCGTATGTCATCTCCCCCCGGTATCCGCCCCTTGTCGTTACAGAGAATCGAGGAGAATGCCTGACCCTTTAGGGTCAGGATGAATCCGACAATCGATGACACAACCCACTATCGACAGATAATTAAGCAACCTCGTACAATTACAAGTATGCACGGCCTAACATTTCAGGTGAGGCGAACCGTGCTACCTCGCTGGCTGAACAACCAGCCGTCGTTGACGCCCGCTGTATGCGGGGAAGAAGGCCGTTTTGACACGGCTCTACGCGCTGTAACGCACACCGCCGGTCACAATTCGGTGGCAACCTTCGACGGGTCACGCGAAAGCGTACTTGCACCCCGAGGAAACGCGCAACCCGAATATCCACTTCGTGGATTCCCGCG
>Ga0208282_10143_pt1 | contig 9378 bp, 15 predicted proteins | sample AntRauMetaVIRRA1_FD_184784 | JGI IMG/M metagenome (GOLD analysis project Ga0208282, IMG submission 184784) | Saline lake microbial communities from Rauer Lake, Antarctica, in enrichment culture - Antartic Rauer Lake 1 Metagenome VIRRA1 (SPAdes)... ...
CATCGGCTTCTACGAGATATTTTTGACCTTTATACTTTACTTCTTCTGAAGAATTTAGTAGTTATTTCATACATATCTAGATTCATATAACAACGTTATATGTTTTTCTATTATATAATTCTATTATACAAGAAAATTTATATTATATGAGTACAATAGATAAATAATGGCAAATAAGATGATATACGACCATCATGTACAATTTATTCCTAAAGGTGTAAATCCACATGAAACATCTACGATTAGAACTGTAAATTTTCAAAAAAATATACAAGATAAGCACCGTATAGAAAAAGCATCGTATTATGAAGCAGATAAGCAAAATATTATTGACAAATATGCTTTGCGAAAGCATTGGGATATTTTCAATATGGAGATACATTATTATGACGCACCATGGGGTGGATGGAATGAGTTATGCACAAAATTATCTTCATTTAAAGAAGTAAAGTCTATGAAACACGTAGATAGTAGAATTTATTTATTTGTTCGTGATAATTATTCAGAACTAAATCTTTGTGACAAGATTAAAAATTATTATCATGGTTTTTCACCAGTAATGCACAGTCCACAAATAGTGAAAGTTGAATCTAAACCAGAATATATTTGAATATAGTTTTCCACTTTGGACTTACAAATTTAAATCGTCTGGAGGATTTTCACCTAAAAATAATGGTTTACCTGAAGCAGCACCGGAGAATTCCAAGGAATATCGATGAAGTGTTCTTTCTAAGTCATGAGGATGGATATCATTTTCAATTAGCCATACCCATGTTTTTCTTTTAAGTTTTTGTCTATCTTCTAATCCGACCGGCTCTACAACTTGTTCCCGAAAATCATCTAGTTTTGACGAACTAATTTCATCGTCTTTAACTTTTGGAGGGCTGTTATCTTCGTCCGACATGGTCCAATTATTTATTTGTAAATAGATAAATGTATGTTACTTTCGTTCGCGTATAAATAAAAAATTTTAAGTATGTAAAATTTAATAATAAAACTATGACGAGCAATCTAACTAATGTATCAAAATTTCTTAGTGGTCTATTGAGACACTTCCCTGACGATTATAATCTAGAATATACTTCAGAAGGATGGTTTGAAATAGACGATGTTCTGAATTGTCTTGTAACAAAATATGAATATGTATCTATTACCGAATTAAAAACCATTGTTGATGAAGATTCAAAAGGTAGATATGAAATAGACTTTGGAAATGATAGAATCCGTGCAGTATACGGACATTCAATTGACGTAGAAATTGTAACAACGGACGCGGATGTACCGCACACTTTGTACCATGGAACACCCGTATCTAATAAGAAATCGATTCTTGATTCCGGTTTAAAACCGCAGAGTAGACAAAAAGTTCATTTAACAGAATCTTTAGATGAAGCAAAAAGTGTCGGCAATAGACACACTAATGATGGAAATATAATGGTTTTCTCTGTTAAACCAAGTAAATTAATGAATGACGGTTATGATATTTCAAACCCATCAGGGAATTCTGTATATACAATTTCTGATGTTCCACCGGAATATCTTGAAATCGTCTAATTAATACTATTTTTTTAATCAGGATATGTAGGCAACGGAATTCGCGTCCCACATCCAAGACAGTGATTTGGTTCTTCGGTTTTATCAACATCAAATAAGCATTCTCCTTCACCGCAATTTGGACATGAAACAGAATTCCAATATCCACTCTGCATACTTCTTTTAGGTAATTCCTTATTCAATATAGCTTGGGAAAATGAATTTCTCATTTCAGCGTTTTCTTCACGCATGATACTACGTTTTTCCTCTGAACAAATTAGTCTACGCTCCATAATGTGGTGTGAGAGCAATTCTTCAGCATCTACACGCCATTCAACTGGCACACACGGGTCATGAGCTACAGCATCTAAGTAAGCAACTGTGTCCGTAGAATTCAATGCTTTTGAAGCTAAATGCTTATCATAGAAAACGTTTACACAACCATTCTTTTTAGCGTGTTCTCCACTCCCAGTTACAGCATAGTCTGTAGGTCGCTCCCACTTTGTAACTCCAAATTCATCTCTTTCAACAGGGATTGCTTCACAATCTGGCACACCTTCAATAATATTTCGAAGATGCCAATGGAGCGTAAGTCTCGTCATAATAATATAATCTCGTCTTTGAATTATAAATGTTATGGTGTGAAAAGGTATGTATCCTATTACGTACTTATCGTGTGATAGAATTGATTTGATTTACATTATATTGTAAATATACATATGAACTTGTGTTATTCATTCTAATATATGTTAGACAATTGTTTATGTATATAAAATATAAACCAAAATCATTATTACACTGTAGTTAGAATTCACAAATATGAAAGATATACAGGTAGGAATTTTACAAAGTAATCCCACTATTGGGGATATTCAAGGAAACTATGAAGATATTATTAATGCTCTGGATAAAGCAGATAAACAGAATGCAGATATTCTTCTGACACCGGAGTTATCACTAATTGGATATCCTCCAATGGATATTCTTCGAAGAGATACGTTATATGAGGTCCAAGATGAGAAATTAGACAAAATTAAAAAATATACGGAAGAAGTTGATGTTGCTGTTGTAGTTGGTTTTTGCCGTCGTGATTCAAGAGGTATATATAATTCAGCAGTTGTATTTAATAATGGAAACACCTTAACCAGTTATGACAAAGTTCTGTTGCCAACATATGATGTCTTTGACGGGCATAGATACTTTGAAACAGGTAACGATGTTTGTATCTTCGAACTAAATAATCAAAAAATAGCCCTTACTATCTGTGAAGATGCATGGTATGATGTAGATGTTATGGATACAAAGAGGCATAAGTTTAATCCATTCTCTAGAATTAAAGAATATGATACGGACTTAATCCTAAATCTTTCAGCAAGTCCATATCGGATTAATAAAAATAGTGAACGAATAGACCTATTTAGAGAACATTCTATTAATACATCTACACCTGTTGTATTCTGTAATCAAGTTGGTGGGAATGACGAACTTGTATTCGATGGTAATTCATTTATGGTTAATGAAAATGAATATATTAAACAATTAAGTTCATTTCAAGAAGATATGCAAGTATTGGATATCGGTGATAATAATGAAAATTATCAAGTAAATACATCTACTCAAGTTCAAGAAATGAATTCAGCAATTTGTTTAGGTATAGAAGATTACTTTGAAAAAACAGGTTTTGATAAGGCTATTGTGGGGATGTCCGGCGGCATTGATTCTACGATTGCTACCGTGTTATCGGTACAAGCATTAGGTGCAGATAATGTAATTGGCGTCTCGTTACCTTCTGACGTTACTAGCCAGCAAAGTATTGATGATGCAAAAATTGTTGCAGAGAATCTTGGGATTGATTTTGAAATAATCGATATTGCTGGTATGGTTAATCAAGTTGTTACTGACTTTGATGATGAATCAGACTATAGCATGGAAGGGTTAGCATTAGAAAATATTCAAGCCCGAATTAGGGGCGATATTTTAATGTCGCTATCAAACACGATTGGTGCTCTCGTTATTACACCAGACAACAAGAGTGAATCGGCTATTGGGTACTGTACATTGTACGGTGATACTGTTGGAGCTATTGCCCCTCTAGGTGATTGTTATAAGAGACATGTCTATGAGCTTGCTGAATATCATAATTCAATTGAATCTGTAATCCCTCAAAAGATTATAAGTAAGGAACCTACAGCAGAACTGAAAGAAGACCAAGTAGATTCAGATGAAATGTCTGAATATGAAACGTTAGATACAGTTCTTAATGAATATGTAGAAAATAGAAAAACACCGAAAGAGATTACAATTGATTCACAAACAGAAGTGAATAATATCATATCGAGAATTCACGGTGCTGAATTTAAACGGAATCAATCACCACTACCAATTCGCGTGACAAAAAAGGACTTTGGTAGAGGGTGGAGGTATCCAATTGCTGCAGATTATTCATTTCTAAAGTGAATATTAACGAATAAAATTACAATCAAATATTACAAATTTATCTGTTTTTATGTATTTCTCTAAAAGGATATTGGACACGTTTTTCATTTTTAGCGCCCAAATTTCTTTTGTTTTCTGGCTTCTTAGTCTCTATTAGCCAGATTGGTGGAATGCAGGGTCACTCCCGTACACCTGCTGCAGCCTCAACACGGACTGTGAACCGAAAGAGAACTAACCAATCTGGCTAAATGCGTCACTACGATTAAAATAGATTTAGTTCTTGGTGTATTTTCGAAAATACGAACCACAATTCTTATTAGAAAATACGTTCCGTAGCTTGTAATAACTCTCAACCTTAGTAATAAAGATAATAAATATTAAAATTCTGTTTTGAAATATGCCTAATTTATTTCTTCTTCTGTGATTCGACTGGTCTTGAATCTATTTTCCACAATGTACGTAGCATCTTCAAGTGTGTGACCACTGTTTATCAATTCTTGTATACGACCGTTTCTTTCTCCTATTCTTCGTCCTAAAATGTATCCATAAAAGCTACCGTCAACATATCCTTTGAGATATGATAATAACCCTACAATTCCGATACTAATCAACAGACCTATTCTATTCACCATAAAATATAATTATAGTCGAAATATATAAATCATTTGGATTTGTAGCCTCTTAAAATCTTGTTGTGTTTATCTAAAAGACAACTTATTTGTATACCCTCAACTAAATTATATTCTTGATTACATTCTTCGCATTTTGTCTTTGATATCTGAACAGTTTCACCGACATTTATTGTATCTGCAATACACGTATCTTTAAAAGTATCTTGTATCAATTCAAAACAGGGGTCCTTAGGGAATGAAAGATGATTTATGCAGGTGTGATTCTCATGCGGGAAGGGCCTTGCGATAATCATCATTGACATACATTTACAACAATGCCGGTAGACAAAAATCTATCGTAATATCAATATAAAATAAATATTTATGTATTGATATTATTTTACAAAAATTGTTAAATATATATTTGATTCTGTATACTAAATAGAGAAAGGACTTTTATAGTCTTAGTCTAATCATAGAAATATATGAGATTAAGTGACGATGGAATTGTTAAAAGACTTATTGATGGAACGATTAGAATAGACCCGATTGATTGGAATGAGGACGACGGTAATATCAAGCAACAAATACAATCAAGTAGCCAAATACAACCAGCTAGTGTTGATTTACGACTTGGAGATGAACTTAGATTATATAATGATGTAGAGATTATTGATGTGAAAAATATGCCTGAACTAGATGAAATAAGAAAAGGTGATGAACTTGTTTTAAAAAGCGGTGAATTTGCTTTAGCATCTACGAAAGAAAGCGTATATGTACCGAATGAATTAGAGGCTGAAATAAAAGGTCGGTCTAGTATTGGTCGCGCCGGTTCACATATTCATACCGCAGGTTGGGTTGACCCCGGTTTCGAAGGGCAGATAACGTTAGAACTTATTAATCATGCTCCTGTCCCGGTCAAATTATATGAAGGTATGAGAATATGCCAAATAGTATTTGGAACTCTTGAAACACCCGCAGTAGTCGGATATGGTGACCAATCTGATTCTAAGTATCAGAATCAGAAAGGTGCTACAGGTAGTAAAATTGATGAAGATTTTAAATAGAATAAAATTTATTCTATGAATATACCAGTATTAGAACAAATATATGCATGCTCTGTTGAATGTATAGGTTCACCTGTATCTTTATACGTAAAAGACCCACACTCGTATGGGTTATATGTTACAGCATCATTACAAATACAATGAGAAAAATTCTCTGGGTTCTGAAGCATACCGCGAGCGAAAGCATGAACGTTTTTTCTCTCTTCTCTGTAATACATTCATAGAAGAATTATTTGTTGATGCACCTAACTGTGAAGGAATCAGCGAACATATTGAATATTTTAACAATCTAAAAAATTAGAATAAATTTAATTTATTACTTAAATAAATATAAGTATACAAATAAATATAAGTATACAAATAAATAATATTATATAATGACGGAGGATATTATCACATCAAATCAGGTGTTATTTCTAGAAAAAATAGATAATATATTATTTAGCAGTATATTTTTAATTTTTAGCTTTATATCATTATATATCTTATAATTATTTAAGGAAATTATGGAATAATAATCTATAACAAATTATAAATAACCAAGTGATTCAAGGTCTTCATTTAGAGCTTCATTCTGAGATACTACATTTTTTGGATTAAATCTTTCTAATTTACTAACAAGACGTGGATTTGCATCATCGTAATTATCATTAGTTGTTAATATTGTTTCACCATCTATTATTGCTCTGTCTCCATCACAAAGTGCATATGCGTATTTACGATTTCCATATTGTCCTTGATTCCAACTTTTTTGTAATATAATAGACGGTATATCAATAAGTGATATAACATTCGTTTCGGGAATATCTACATTTTTAGTCATAAATGGAACATTAAGAAGTTTTTCATCCAAATATTCATGATGACCCCAGTGATTATTTTCACCAAGATGTTCACCGTGGTCACCACATAGAATTACTCTATCGTCAGAATCCAAATAATTCCATAGTTCGTTTAAATCATCATCTAATTGTCGAATTGTATTTTTATAAAGGTCTCTTGTAATATCTTCTTCGCGTACTGTACCTCCATTTTGCCCCATTACTTTTTTAGTTATTTTATATGCTTTCGCCCGTGTTAAATTACTATAATTTTCAGAATGAAATGGGTGATGGGTATCCATTAAGTGTATCCATGCAAACCATGGACGATTATCCTCATGGTTATTCATATAATTTTTAAGTTTTGAAATAACTTCTTTAGTACGTGGGAATTCTCGGTCAGGACTTTTAATAGTATATTTTATATTTAAAAATACACCCCATGCTTTTGAAGCTAAATTATATACCGAACCTTCCGGTAACAGCCGTCCAATATAATTATTAAGTCCATCATCCCTAAATGGTTCAAAAGAAGTATATCCATCATCATACCCGTATTTATCTGATGTAAGAACATTTGTCGATATACCTATTTTTGTATTAGAATCTATTTGTGTAGCTATGTTCTGTCCTTTCTCAAGACCCACACTATTTGGATATATACCACCTAATATTGACTGGAAACTTCCTATTGTACTTGGATACGTTGCATAAGCATTATCATAAGTATTATCAAAGAATTCTTTTGTTTTTGGCATATTCAAAGAATTCTTTTGTTTTTGGCCATACGTCATACAATCTTTTCGAAGTGAATCTACGGTTATTAAAACGGTCCCTGACATGTATTATACATAGTTTAATAGTACATAATAGTTCTGCGATAATTTATAATATAAATACGTGTAATCCGAATTGAAAATACATTATTAGATGTAAAAATTAACGGAAGTATTATCTATTGTTTGACGTATTATTTATTATGAACATACAAATTAATTCTAATATAATAGAATTAGCTACGAAAACTGCAGAAATGGGCGGAATAATTGCATTAGAAAAACAAGAAGAAGTTTCAAGTATGAAAAAAGCTGATAGTTCAATTGTTACAGAAGCCGATAAAAAGGTTGAGCGTAAAATTACACGCAAATTACAAGAAAATTCAGAATATGATGTTATTGGTGAAGAATATGGTGGAAATACCAACAAAAGTGCATATTGGATTATTGACCCAATAGACGGAACACGAAATTATTCTCTAGGTCAGCCAATATTTGCTACAAGTATTGCTTTAGTTAGAGATAATAGTCCTGTTGCGTGCGCCGTTAATTTTCCAGCACTAAATAAAACATTTTATGCAGAAGAAAATGAGGGTGCTTATCTAAATAATAAACGAATTAGCGTAAGAAATAAAGAATATGATGGATACAACATGATTGGATTAGCAAGACGGGATAAAAATAGACTTTATAATTCTTTAAAAAATAATTTCAGTAAAATTCAGATTCCAAAAGGTGCGGTGTATTCTGCATGTAGCGTAGCTGCAGGATGGACAGATGGAGCAATATTAACAGGTTTACAACCTTGGGATGTAGCTAGTGGAGTAATACTTATTAGAGAAGCTGGTGGAGAAGTTGAGAATTTAAATCTAAAGAGCAATAAATGGAGTAATATATGTAATAAAGGATTCTACTGGAATAGTGAATCTACAATTAAAAATGAAATATTATCTACATTTAATGATTCAGAAATAGAATATGTTTAATTAAGAATTACGATACGCATTACACCGTGTCAAATGTTTTTCTTGCTCTATTTCTTCAAGATAATATTCTCCGTTCGATTCCACAGCATGTTCATATTCATCGACAAGTTCTTCAAGACAATCATCAAAATAATCACCCCACGCTTGAAAACCAGAATTTAATAATTCTTTACGAGTTAATGGTTCAGATTTTGTGATTTTTTGATAAGCTAATGCTCCGTATATTTTTTCAATATCAGACGGATTGACTTCAGATTCCATAATAAATTATTCTATTATAAATATATAAAACTATAACATTAAGTTTGTTTTGAATTTACTAACTTTTCTACCCCATCGGTTATGTCTCTTCCATCTGTATTTTCTACATATAATTCTTTTGGACTTGGAGGTGTCTTAGGTATACATTCTATTTCAACATTTGGTACATATTTAGATATTAATCTAGCCATTTCTAAATTCGTCATTGTCTGACTACCTATCTCACCGCAAAATTCCGTTTGTCTTTTATCAGATTTATAGTCTTCTAAATGCGTAAATAATATTTCACATACGCGTTCAACGGTTACATAACTACGTTTAATCTCACCCTCACCCCAAACTTCTATTTTATTATTTGAAACAGCTTGTTCAACCATAGCAGCCACCTGTCCTTTATTTGTATTAGCTCCGATTACATTTGATAACCTAATCCAAGACACAGGAGCCTGAGAATCTTTGAGAATTTTTTCGGCAATGAATTTTGTTTCAGCGTATAAATTAGTTGGATTTTTAGCTGTAATACTTGATGTGAACATAACAGGTGTATCTGTTACTTCAGATGCTTTTTCAATATTTCTAACACCCATAATATTCGCATCAAATAACGCTGATTTATCTGTTTTCCACACATCAGCGACGGCTGCTAAATGAAACGCACAATCATTTCTTTGAAATGCATCTAAAACAACATTATACTCGCATACATTTTTATCAAATTTTATATCAAAGTTTTCAACATTATGACCTTCTTTCGTTAGTTTATCTATGAGTTTTGAACCTATAAATCCATTTCCCCCTGTTACAAGAATATCCATACATTAATATGTTTGTTTTAATACCTAAACTTTCCCCCCTTAATTTGAAAACATATACAATTAGATATATAA
>Ga0208282_10144_pt1 | contig 9288 bp, 10 predicted proteins | sample AntRauMetaVIRRA1_FD_184784 | JGI IMG/M metagenome (GOLD analysis project Ga0208282, IMG submission 184784) | Saline lake microbial communities from Rauer Lake, Antarctica, in enrichment culture - Antartic Rauer Lake 1 Metagenome VIRRA1 (SPAdes)... ...
AGAGACTGCTCGGCGTGCTAGGTGGATCGCCTTCTCAGTAAAACGGAGAATCTGCGACTTCGGGAGGGTCTTCATCTCATGGAATTACACGACAAACATGTAAATCTTCAAGGATTTCAACAGAGCCAGCGGTGTGTTTATGCACGAGACGTGAGTTAATCTAAGCATACCAACGGACAAAACGAGGCACACGGTGGGATGTACCTATCCCACACCTCGGGTCTGCATGATACAGGGCCTCCAAAGGCACCTGTTGATACGGCCCATACGTGGTTAACCTTCGTGTTTGTCTTGTTGGGATACAAAAATGGATTTCAAAACACTATTCCAAAACGACGATCGAGCCGTCAGTCCTGTCATAGGGGTTATACTTATGGTCGCGATAACCGTGATACTCGCTACCGTGATCGGGACCTTCGTGCTCGGGCTTGGTGACTCGCTCGGTGGGTCGCCCATCGCTGGTGTCACAGTTGACGGAGACAATTCGACTGATGTTACTGTGACATTGACCAATCTCGGGACTGCCGAAAATGTCAAAATTGTATACGCAGCTAATGGCACGTCGGTTACCCAGGCCGATCTTGTTTCTGGGGATCTCCCGATGAACAACACTGGTGCCAGCGTTACCCTAAATAACAGTAGCCCGGGCTCGGGGAGTTACAATATCGTGGCAGTCGGACCGAATGGAGAGCAGTCAGTTCTCCGTTCGTTCCGAGTCGCAGACTCAAGCTAAGCGGCTGATTTTTAGGTCAGCCGCACCTGCCAGCGGCCACCTAAACCACATTATTTTAACACGAAATCCGACGAGAAAGATTGGCAGAATAATCGACGATAGCGCCCTACTATACGACAGTATCCCCGACGTTCCAGACCCGTCTATTCCTCAGCCCGGAGCAACACCTCCTCTTCGCCGTACGGCCCGGAGTGAACGACGACGATCGTCCGATTAGACCCACTCGCGTCGACCGTCACGGAATCTCCCGCGCTCACACTGCCGTACTCGCCCCAGCGCTGCGAGGTGCGTACGTCGCCGTCGATCAGTAACTCGTCGGCCGGCACGTCGTCGCCGCCGACGTGCGTCACCTCGACGCTGTCCGCGTTGTACGTCACGGTGAACTCGGCGTCGGCGTCACCGGACAACTGTTCGGTTTGCTCACCCGTGATCTGTAAGACGAGCGTCCCGGCGGCCGCCGAGATTACGACCGTAATCGCGATCATCAATACGACACCAATGACGGGACTGACGCCCCGATCATCTCCGCCAAACTGCCAGTGGTCTTCCATTGTGGTCACCTGGTGAGCCGAGTTTCCCCGACTCGATTCAACAGAATACCCATCACCACTTATAATTTACTATGTAGAATAGACTTATAAACTTCTAAGCCTAATCTACATAGTAATACTTATGTGGGTGGCTCTTCTTGATGTAGATACGCGCGGGGAAACCCGACGCGTAAGGTGACCACAAATGGACAACCAAACGACGACAGACGACGCACAGACACTCCCAGACGCACCGGAGTACGAGCTACCGTACGAACCCGACAGCTACGCGATCGACGCGGCGAAGGGCTCGGGATACTACGGCGTCATGCACGCCGCGGAGTACGAATGGAACAACCAGACGTGCACGGTCGAAGCGTACGGCGAGTACGACCCCGACGCCCGGCCCGGCGACCGTCACCGGACGATCGACGGCAAGCCCCGCCGGTCGCTCAAGTTCCACACGACGTGGATGGATATCGCCGAGGCAAAGCCGTGCCTTCGAGAAATCGGGTCGTACAACCGCTTCGACGGCGACGTGACGGCCGACGCGATCGACGACCTCCCGGAACCCTCGGAGGTCGTCGTTGGCCGCGAGTCGTCGCCCGTCGTGTACGTGTGGACGCTCGACGCGCCGGCCGCGTACGACGTGTTCGACAACCTCGTTGTTGAAGACGAACCCGTCCGCGACGATCCGAACGCGATCGTCCCGGCGACGGACTACCGGCCGAACGAACTCGGCGGCGTGACGGACGCCGACAGCTACCCAATCGTGACCGTCGGGAAGGGACGCGACGCGCTCAACGCCGGCGAGCCGACACTACTCCGGTTCTGGTTCGACTGAACGCGTAGCACACTCTCCGACTCATTTTTTCGGCGTTCTCTATAAACCTATTCTACATAGTAAGATATATGTAGGTAGGTCGCATTGGTGGAAGTACGCGCGGAGGAAACTCGGCGCGTAAGGTGACCACAGATGGGAACACAACACACCGGTGCGACTGACGGACCGACCGAAACACAACCGACCACTCGCCGCGATCGCCTCGACGCGGCGTTCGACGCCGATGCGGGGACGGTCACGGACGAATGGGCGGGCGCGTTCATTTACACGAGCTGGGGCTACGGCCAAACGAACGTGAACTTCGCGCAGATCGTCGAGGTCTCCGACTCCGGGAAGACCGTGCTCGCCCGTATGGTGACGGCCAACGTGGACACGCGATCGAACGGCACCGAGGGCGTCCTTCCGGAGGGCGATCAGTACGGCGAGTCGTTCCGGCTGCACGTCCGCGGCAGCGAGCGCGGGGCGTCGTTCCGCGGCAGCTACCCGTACATCGACGGCGATCCCGAATCCGGCGAGCGTCTCGACTCATTCCTCCCGGTTGCGGAGACCGGCGGGTCGATCCACCGAACGCCGACGAACCACGGGCACTAACGCCGGCCGCCGATCGACGGTGCCGGTCTCCGTCGCGATATTTTCACCGACCAGCGGAAGGGCTTTGACACCTTACAGAGTCGTATCAGTTGATGCGACAGACGCACAACCCCCTTACGCAGTCTCGACTGTCCGACCCACCCGCCCCGCAGCGAGGGCGCGCATGACCACCAGGTTCGAGCGCGTGTTCGCAGTTGCGTGCGCGCTCTTGCTCACGATATCGATGGCGACTGCCGGCGTCGGCTTCGCGACGGCGCCCGCGGCCGCACAAAGCGACACGAACGGCACCGCGACCGTCTCCGACACGTTCGAGGCGTACGAAGTCGGCACGAACAACCCCGGCCCGTGGACCGCGCCGAGCGGCTCGTCGGGCAGCGCTGTCGTCGGCGACTCATTCCTCGGCGATCGCGCGCTCGAAGTGACGGATTCGGACGGCGCCGCGATCTACGACGGCGCGACCGTCGACAGCAACGACGCCGCGGTACAGGCGGTCATTCGTGGCACGAACGCCGGCGGGTACATCGAGTACGGCGGCGTCACGCTCGAAGTGAATACGGGCGAGTTTACGAATCGACTCCGACTGAGTGACGGGACCGACGAGACGATCGTCGACGGCGCGGCACCCACGGCGGGCGAGTGGGCGAACGTGGAGCTGATCGCCGACGGCGGCGACCTCGAAGCGACAATCTGGCCGGTCGGGACGGACAAGCCCAACTCGTCCGATATCGAGCTTACAGGCGTTGACGCCACGGGCGATCTGGAGGTCTCTACCGTCAACACGGACGACGTGCTCACCGTCGATGAGGTCTCCGTGCAGCCGTACTCGACGCTCGGCAGTCAGACGGTCTCCGGGACGGTCACCGACCAGTACGACGAGCCTGTACCGAACGCGACCGTACAGGCGATCGGCGTCACACAGGGCGCACTCGGTGGCGACGACCTGGAAGCCGAGGCCGACGCACTCCTCGATGAACTATCCGACCCGCTCCCGGACGCGTTCAACCCCGACGCCGACCTCGGCGACCAGTACGCGAACGCGGACGGCACCTATGCCGCGGTCCACCCGGCGAGCGCGTGGAACCTCGGCGGCGTCAGTCTCGGATCGAACGCGGTCTCGCCGGCCGTCACGCCGAGTCTCGACACGCCCGACGTGGTTCTCCCGGCCGACGAGCAACTGATCGTTTCGACGTGGGACGCCGGTGACACAGGCGGCGCGCTCTCACAAGACGGCGTCGACGGCTCGCTTCCCGGCGCGACCACGGCCGATCCCGTGGTCATCGAGCAACTCGGGCCGACCGGCGAGACGACACACACGCGGACGGTCGACCCGCAACCACTCGTCGAGGTGACGGCGCTCGCGAATCTCGGCACGAAGACCCACGAGGGCGCGGTCGTCGACCTCCCGCCGGGCATCTACCGCGTCTATCCCGAGGAGTCCTCGGAGACGCCCGTGGTCGTTGCTGTCGGCGAGCCCGCCGCACTCGCGAACACGATCGAGACGGACCTTCGCGACGACGCCGACCGGCTGACGGCCCGCGCCGACCGCGTGCAAGCGTTGGCGTCGGCGGGTGACGTAACGGATCTGTCGGCAGAGACGAACGCGACCGGTGTGTACAGCATGGACGTACCGAGCAGCGTCGAGGCCCTCCACCTACAGGCGTTCGGCGTCGACGGCGACACACAGGCCGTCCTCGACACGGACGCCGAGAACGCGTCGCTCGCGACCGTCCGTGACGCCTACAGCGACGGCTACAACGGGACGCTCGCGCTGTCGACTGAGCCCGTCCGTGCAACGCCGCCGGACGAACAGGCGGATCTGACGGTCCAGCGGCTTGATGCCCCGCCGGTCGCGTCGCCCGACGCCTTCGCGGCTCGCCTCGACGCGTGGGCGAACGACACCCTCGATACTCGACTATCGGACCTCGCACCGACGATCGTCGACGATCTGGCAGGTGAGGAGCTGTCGCGTGACGACCTCGCGGCCGTCCACGAGGATTTGGACGCCCTTCGCGAGCAGAACGACGCGCTCGACGAGCGGCTTCGCGACCGACTTGAGAACCCGATCGAGAACCCCGGCGACGCCGACCGCGACGCGCTCCGCGAGGAGGTCGCGTCCATGCAGCGCGCGGTCGCCGACCTCCAGCACACGATCGACGCCGAGACGCCGACGACCGATCTGTCGGATGGGACGCTCGCGTACGAGACCGTGTTCGACGCCACAATCCCGGCGGAGGCGGTCGCCGTCACCGCGACGTACGGCGACGGCACGACCGAGCGAGTCCCCGATGAGTACGTGACAGTCGACCAGGAGGGTATCGGCCCGCTCTCGTCGACAGCCATCGCGATCGAGGAGTATCCCGTCCCCGACGGTACCGAGGTCGCGGACGTACGCGTGCAAGTCGCCGGCGCCGACCGACTCGGAGAGAGTCGCGAGCGCGTTGCGAGTGCGGCGCTCGATAGCGATCTGGCGAGCCTCGACGCGATCACGGTTTCGACGCTCGATCCCGGCCCGGACGACCGCGTCACGCTCGGTGTCGACGCCGACGAGCAAACGCGTATCGTCGACGTGGCCGCACGCAACCCCGCGGGCGAGTCCGTAACGGCGACAGTTGATGACGGGCAGGCAACCGTGCACACCGACGGACAAGGACTCCACGCGATCGCGCTCACCTACGAACAAAGCGGTATCGAGGTGACCGAGACGCTCCGTATCGAGGCCGGTGCAACGAGTGGTTCGACGCCCGCGACCGTCCGGTTGGCCGAGGGGGCGAGTGGGACGTACGCGATCACCTCCGGGCTCGCCGGCGCGACCGTCGACACCAGCGGCGACGAGCTGACGATCGAGGCGCGCGCCGAATCTGGCGACGCACCGAGCGCCATCCACCTCCACCCGCAGTCGGCCATGAGCGGCGACACGGACACGCTCGCCGTCGAGGTCGTGCAGGCGGACGGCGAGACCAGCCTCGACCGGCACGCCTCCGTGTACGTCCACACGACGGGGCTCGCCGATGACGCGTTACTCTGGCGGGGCGACGCGCCGATCACGCGGGCCGGCGACACGCAGTACGGTGAAGTCCTCGATCGCGGCGACGGGAAGGCCGTGGTCTCGACCTACACCGACGCCGACGGCGCCGTGACGGTCGACGTGCGCCACGATCCGAACGCGCTTGAGCGGGTGCAACACTGGACCGCCGCCCGGTCGCCGTTCGCGATTCCGGGGCTCTCAGGGTAGCGACGCGTTCGCATACCCCTCCGTTTCCAGTGCGAGACTCTGTTGGATCTCTCAAGAATAGCCAATAGAGTAGAATCGCGCAGGGCCTCATTGCGTTGGCAAGAATTTAATCAATCCAGACTTTTTCACAAGATAACATGAACCGAAGAGAGTATCTTTCATGTGTCGCTACTACCGGGCTCGTCGGGATGGGAGGTTGCCTTGGTGAAGCCACCGAAGCGGTCGAAAATGCATCGAGAGGAAGTCGTATGTTTGGTGAAGTTGTCAAGCATCGCGGCGTTGAGGTCGTCCCGACACAGTGGATGACTACGAACGAAGTAACATTTGACGTAGACCAAGGCATGACACAGAGCAAGACTCCAGCACCCGGTGCAGAGTTCCTACTAACTCATATACAGGCCGCAAACGAAGGCGAGCAAAGGCGTGAGCTACCATCTCGAAGCTCCGCGTTTGGCGGTAGCAGTGGACGGGGTATACGGGTTTATTATATCGATGAGGAAACAAGTATTAACCAATTTGAGGATATTTCATCTGCGTATGAAGTTGACGGTGTGCGGCTGACGCCTTATCATCAATCCCGATTCGACGAAGATGCTACTGGGTCAGTCTACCCCGGTATTGGTGTTGAGGGATGGATTGTGGCAGAAATAACTGAGGGGTTCAATATTGAGGAGACAACTGTCGAGATCGAGTGGGGTAGCGGAGACGAACTAGAAGCATTTGAATGGGTTTATTCAATTGATGCAGAAGTCTCTCCAGAAGAAGTAAACGAGAATGAAGAGACGACAATCGAGATTTAAGCCGGTGTCAGATCGACCGAAGTGTGACACAGCCGCACGGTTGTCACCACAATCCTCTTTAGCCGGCATCGTCTCCTCTCGTGTAGAGCCCGCCGCTGCCGGTGTATCCGTTGTGGTCACCTTGCGCGTCAAACCGCAAACACAACTCTTTCACACACCGTAGCAGGGCGGGTTCACTTCCACATTCGTGAGCGACAGCACTCGCCAATACACGGACACCCGCCAGTCCCGAATCAGTATCGAGGCCGGTTGTCGCCAGCATCTTTAAGCGGTATCGCTATCGATACCGTAATCGATACCGATGGATACGTTCACGAACAGCGGGCTGCCGTGGGACGACTACGGCGCGCTCCGCGACGAGACTCTCGGGGCGTACGTCCCCGACGACGAGACGCTCCGGGCGGTCGCGTTCGTCGATAAAGGCGGGACCAGCAAGACGACGAGCCTCGCGCACATGGGCGTCGTTGCCGATCAAGAATTGGGGCTCAACACGCTCTTGATCGCACTCGACGGCAAGCAAAACGACCTCGCGACGCACTTCGGGATCGAGGGCGACGACCTCGAACAGGCGACGCAATGGCCGACGATCGCGCAGGCGTTCGCGCCGAACATCGACCAGATCGACGAGCGCCTGCGGTCGGATGGCGACACCGACGACGGCGTGCTCGCCGATCTGGCGGTGCCGACGGGCGAAGGCCCGGACCTGATCCCCGCGAGTGAGGAACTGGACGGCGTCGACAAGTCGTTGAGCGATATCGACGACCCGGCGCAGCGCTACTCGTTCCTCGACGACTTCTTGAGCAAATACGTCGACGACCAGTACGACCTCGTGCTGATCGACGTGCCGGGGAGTACGTCGAACGTCGCGGCAAACGCCTTGTGGGCGACGAAACATGTGTTCACGCCCGTCCGACCGTCGCCACTCGACACCAAACAGGCGGCGAAGATCCGCGCGGAAATCAACGAGAAACGCGAACGACACGACTTCCTCTCCGATCTGGAACTGACGATGGTCGTGCTCTCGCAGGTCAGCTCACAAACAAAGGCCGGGCGGTACTTCCTCGACCAGTTCCGCGGGGCGTTCCCCGTCGAACTGTCGCCCGTTCCTGTTCGGGATTCACAGGCCGTCATCAACGCGCAACTGGAGCGCGAGACGCTGTTCGCACACGACTCCGACCTCAAGAGCGCCGAGGAGGCGCGCGATCAGTACCGACAGAACACCGCCGAACTGGTGCGCCGGCTCGGCACGCCCGACTGGAAGGACGGCGTCGAGGGCGTCGACGCCGAACAGGCGAGTGGGCCGGTCGCGGGGAGTGAGGAGGTGGCTCGATGAGCGACGATGGGCCGAGCATGGAGGAACTGCGCAAAGGATCGACGTTCGGCGATCGCGACGATCCGAACGCGGCGAGCCCGTACGCAGAGCAAGAAGAAGACGATCCCGACGACGACTCGATCCGTGAGGACCTGATCGACCGGATCGGCGACAAGGTGTCCGGCCCGGAGAACCGGTCGATCGGGTGTCGTGACCCCATGTTCGCGGCGTATCTCGACCACCTCGCGGACGACGACAACGACGAGCGCATGGCCGCGGTCGCGTCGACACTCGCCGCGGAGTTGGACATCGAGGTCCCCGACGACCCGCAGAAGGCCGACGTGATCCGGATGCTTCTGCGGCTCGGACTCCGCGTCGGCGACAGCGAGGAGTACGAGCGGCTCGTCGACGCCCGCGGCGAGCAGGCGAAGCGCTCGATGTAGGATCGGCTGGAACGCTGTTAGAATCTCAGTAGGGTGGGAGTCATAGAACGTTTCTCAACCCCATTCATAGACCGTTGTACCGTTTGATACAGGTGACAGACAGGGTGTTCACTACAGATGTAGAATTATTTCCGAGACATTTCTCAGTGGTCATATCGGATACACATATACACGATCGTGATAATATCCCAGAGACAAAATGGTATTGGATAATTATGAAAACGGAAAGCGGGTTAGTGCGGAGTGGGATACGGTGTTCAAATGTATCTCAGCTGAGCCACGTCGTCAACTCATTGTGTCTCTATTGGACACTCAACCGGGTCAATCGGTCCCATTACCTGAGAGCGCCGCAATGCGTAATGTTCCGTTGGATCCTGAAAAGCTCCGTCTCAAACTCTATCACGTCCATTTACCGCTATTAGAGGAAAACGGTTTCATCACGTGGAAGAAGGATCCCTTTGTCGCATCTCGTGGCCCGCAGTTCAATGAAGTAGAGGTCGTTTTCGACGCACTCCAGTCGGCAGCAATCAAGATTCCTGATTCATTAGTCATCGGCTGTCGGCGGCTTGAGCAGGAACAACAGGATCAGATTGGTGCCACAGAATAACTCCACTCAGTCTATGACATACCCCCGGACGACGAGTAGCTCACTCGCCGCCTCACACGTTACTATACGATAGTAACGAACACTCGCCGTCGACGCCGATCGCGGTTGTCGCCCCAGACCTATTTACGCCAGACTGACGCGTCTACACCCACACACCGGACTGACCGGCACAACCCCCTATGAGCGAACCAGAGAC
>Ga0208282_10147_pt1 | contig 9147 bp, 10 predicted proteins | sample AntRauMetaVIRRA1_FD_184784 | JGI IMG/M metagenome (GOLD analysis project Ga0208282, IMG submission 184784) | Saline lake microbial communities from Rauer Lake, Antarctica, in enrichment culture - Antartic Rauer Lake 1 Metagenome VIRRA1 (SPAdes)... ...
TAGTTGGCCTCACTGTCAGATGCTTCATGTTCACTGATGCTAACGATCTGCCCACACGGACTCATGTCGGTTTCACCATCGGGGTAGGTGAGCTTGATTTTCCCCATGCTTGGAATGTTGATGACTTTCGAGACATTCTCGTACTCGGTCAGTTCGTTCTCGCCGTTGACTTCACGCTCGATTGCTACGTCGAGCGTCATTGGTTGTAGAGGCTCATCTTGTTCATCACCGAATAGTGTTGTGTCCCACACGTTCCGGCTTTCATCGAGGGGTGTGGACCCTCTATTTTCAGACTCACGACCGGGCAGTTACTCGGTTAGCTGTTCTCGGACGACTTCGGACTTCTCGGTGGTGCTGACCCGCATCAGCTTCAGGCCGCGGTCCTGTACCACTCGGATAAGGGCTTCCCAGTCGGTTTCCTCACCGATGGGCCGCACATTGATGCGGTGTCCCGTCTTGGTCCGTTCGTTCGGGGTCTCGTAGTCGATGATGAACTGAACCATCAGGCGTCACCGGCCTCATCGGATGGGTTCTCGGAACGGTTGATGACGATGCTTCCGTCGTCGGCGGAGTTGCCGCCTTCGAGAGCGTTCACACCTTCTTCAAGCGAGACATCGGAGTCGATGATGAACGCGGGCTTGAACACCAGCGCCGACTCTTCGTGTAAGTCCTGCGAGATGATTTCGTCGCACTGCTCACACACGATGTTGTCGCACGTCACTTGTGGGACGAGCAGGTAGCCCTCACGCACCTCCCAATTCGGGAGCGCCTTCGGATACGCCTTCTCCTCGTCGTAGACCTCGGTGTGACCGCACGGCTCCTCACGTTCCTCGGTAGTCAGCACATCCGCGCCGCCGTCGTGGTCGTCCAGTGTGGATGAAGAATCGCCAAGACCGAGACGATTCTTTAGCCAGCCGATGAAGCTCATTGATTTACCTCGTCGTCGTCGAAGTACCCGCTGTACTCGCCTTCGCGGCTTCCCATCAGTTCGTCGTCGCCCCGCTTCACACGGAGGTAGACTCCGAAAGCGGTACGCTTCAGTTCTTTGAGGATTTCGACTACCTCCTCGTCGCCGTCCATCTCGTGCTGGATGGAGGCTTCATCAATCGACTGCGAGAGGGCCAGTGCGCCCTGCTTGTACTGCTCGATTACGTTGTGTGCGACCACGAGGTCGGCGGCGACTTCGGCCAGCGTGGACTCCTCGCCGTCCGGCATTTCGATGCTGACTTCCGTCAGCCGCTCGTTGATTTCCTCTCCGGTGAGCTCATCCAGCGTCGGTGCATTTTCTGCGTCAACTTCTATGTCTGCTTTTGTGTTTGTCATAGGTGCCTCAGTTCGTTGTTTCAGTATCGATTCGGCCCGCGGCTTTTGCATCCGACAGTAGCGGAGACCCGTCTTCGGTTCGCGGCGTCCCGTCGCCCGAAAGGAGTAGCCCGCATCGGGGGCACACCGGGTCTTCATTTGCGTCATATCGCCCATGTACTACCTGTTCTTTTGTAGAACACTCAGGGCACTTAACTGTGTACTCTAGAATGGCTTTTTTGATGACGTTTCCGAGCGGCGTTTCCAGCAACACTGGCACGCCATTGTCATAATACCGTTGATGGGGAGCATCGGAAAGCCGATATTGGTCCATCCGACAATCAACGCGACAGTGTGATTCTACCATTTAGGTTGACTCTCTTGAACAAAAGGGCGTGAATGACTTAACTCTTGCCCCTTCGATTTTTTGGCTAATTGAAGTCGAGGGGGTAGAAGAACGTGACTTCACGTTCGTCCGAAATCCCGTGAACTGTCGCCGCCGGTTCAGCGTAGGCGGCGAACGACTCCTCGTAGTCGCTCGGCGGGCAGATAGACCCACTCATGATGATGGGCCGGTTATCGAGGTTTTCGACGCGCCACTCGTGGAAGTGGCCCCGATAGCCGAGGTCGAAGGCGTGCTTGTCATGCCATCCCCGCCAGCGGTTTTGACCCGATGAGGTGCCGATGTGGAACAGGCTGTTCTGGCCGTGCCGCAGGTGGCCTCGATGGCCCGACTGGTAGGCCGGTTCTAACTCATCGACCGAGACGCCGAGCGCATCAGCCCGACGCTCGTCTTCCTCGTGGTTGACACGCATCCTGAAGTTCGTGAAGTACGTGCCGTGCGACGTGGTGAACGTCACGTTGTCGTAGCCGCGGTTCGCGCAGCGGTCTTCGAGCATCATGAACGCTACGTCGTCAGCGTTCGCGTCGGGACTCATCCCGTCGCCGCGTAGCTCTCCGTGGTTGCCGTTCTGGCAGACCACTTGCACCGAGGGGAACTCCTTGGCGGCCCGGTCGATGAACTCCGAGTACAGGTCCACGTAGAGGGCGATTTGCTCGATGAGCGTCAGGCACGACTCCCACGGCTGGTCGTCGTGGATGCCCTCGCCGTGAATTCCGTCACCGCCAAGGAGGATGTGCGCGGTATCGAACTCCACGCCCGCATCTTCTTGGCGGCGCTTCAGGTCGAACACGCGGTCGGAAACCGTCCGAACGCGGTCGGCGGCGATGTCAGAATCGTAGATGACAGTGCCGTCTTCGTCTTCGTAGTACGCGCCGAGGTGGTCATCCGAGCGATGAATCACCATGTCTTCGTTCGAGTCGCGGCGTATAAGGCCGCCCTCTGCCACCACTGCACGGCCAGTCAGGTCTTCGGCGAGCCATGTTTGGAGGTCGTGAAGGATGTTTTTCTTGGCTTTCGTGTGTGTGGCTTTCGAGGACGACGGTGAAGGCCGGTCGCGTTCGAGTGCGAGCCGGGTTTCTTCGGTGCGGAAGAACGCCTTTTTACCGTCGATTTTCGTTTCTCCCAGTGGAATCCCTGCGGCCCGGATTGCCGACAGGTGGTCACGTGCAGTGCTGGCCGAGATGTTCAGCGTCTCGGCGAGTTCGTTGTACGTGGTCGGCTTGTCCAGCAGGTTCAGTAGGTTCTGTTCCGAATTGCGCAGGGTTGCGTGTTGGTCCATGGTGGTCGTGCGTTTCTAACTCTCGGAAACGCCACGAGGGAGAGGCAAAGCGTGGTGGAGGGGTCGCGTCAGTGGGTTCAGTGCAGTTGGATGTCGTCGAAGCGTTTGTAGACACCGCACTCGGAGCCGAGACAGAAGCGTTCTGCCCGCCCCTTCATCGGGTCGCCGTTCTTGTCATAGCCGCCTGCGATACTCTCGCAGTTGAACGACCGGAACTGACGCCCGATGAGGTCTTCTAACATCTCCTGCGTGGTTTCTTCGTCGTAGCCGGGAATCGGCTCGAAGAACTCGTGCATCACGTCGATGGGAACCTCCTTCTCGATGAAGAAGCCCATGATGGATAGCTCCATCATCCGTGACTCCTGCCCATAGTCGTAGGCGTCTTCGCGTTCGCGAAACGCCTGCACGCAGGGCTTGTTGCCCATGATGAGCGGGTCGAGCAAGTCTTCAAGCTCGATGTCGTCGTTCGCTCGCTTCTTGTAGTTCTCAACCGCCTTCGGGTCGTACCGTGAGACGTTACCCGGCGACGATGAACTCGATGTGCTGGCCACCCGTATTTTCTGGACGACTTCTTTGCCCGCCCGTTCGTTCGGGGAGCGTTCCATCTCCGACCTCATCGGACGAGGACTCGCGGTGTGGTCCAGATAGTCTTCGACGTGGCAGTCGGCCAACTCGGCCACCGTCAGCGGCACACACCAGCGGTCTACGTCATCGTAGGCCGCGCCGTGATGCCGCGTGTTCGGATGCCGGGCCAGCCGGGCGAGGTCAGAGCCGTCCACGTCAACCCACGGCGTGATGTCCACGCCGCCAGCCAACGAGTTCAGCCACTCTACGAGGTCTTCCCCGTAGGACTTCAGCCCGTTCTTGAACTGCTGGAACTTACCCTGTTCGGGGTGAATATTCGGGAAGTCGAAGTACAGATGAACGCCCTTGTGGCCCGACAGGGCGACTCGGAAGTGCTTGTCTGCGCCCTTCTCGATAAGCGCAGAGGCAATCATCCGAGCGCGGGCCAACAGCGCGCTCATCTCCCGCTTCCAGTCGTCGAACTCCGTCTCGCCGCTGTTCGGGTCGTACTTCGTGCCCAACACGTCGAAGTCGATGAAGATGCAGTCAACACTCGGTATATTCCCGTCCTTGGGATGCCCCCACGGGAAGGAATACACCGAGTAGTAGCCCGGCATCGAGGCTTCAGACGCGGCTCTCAGTCCAGCAACGAACGAAGCGCGGTTGTTCCTCTGGGCTTGAATGGTCCCGTCATCGGAACCGCGTCGGGGAAAGTCAGGAGCCGCAACTTTCGAGGCGGCCCACAGTTCTTTTTGCCAGTTCATGAAGGTTATTCGTAGTACCCGATGCGGTCCAGCGTGATGTACGCCTGCCGCGCTTGATACTTCGCGTCGTCCAGTGCGTTGTGTTCAGTACCTGCGTCTTCTATCTCGTCGTGTGACGGCGCTTGTGGAAGTTCTCGGAGGGTGCGGTGGTCGCGCTCCTCGTAATACTCCCACGGCTCTTGATGGCCCGCGGCTTCGTAGGCGGCTTCCAAAATCTCACAGTCGAACGACGGACTGTTGGCCCACACTTCATCGACGTTGTCATACCACGAGTTGAACTGACGTAGTACAGAATCGAGTGGAGTAAGACCACGCAGTTCTTTCTGTGTTTCACTGTCTTGGTCTAACCACCACTTCAATGTCTCAGCTTCAATTTCGAGGCCATGTTTTACACAGTCAGTGAGGCTAATCGTTTGGTGAAACTCATCACCAAGCCCATCGGGTCCGAACTTCACGGCACCGATACTCATGACTACACAGCCCGGTTCTCGCCCTAACGTCTCGATGTCTAACATTACCTGTTTCATTGTTGTTGTTTCCGTTCTTCTTGCGCTTCGAGGTGCGCTTCATTGTGGTGGGCATGTAACGCGTTACAGCCCGACCGCTCACACACCGGGCAGAGATTGTGGTCGTAAGCTCGCTCGATTTCCAGCACCGCATTACAGCACGCGCAGATGCTCACTGGAAGTCACCCAGTCCACCGGAACGGGAGCCACCACCGGACGAGTCGTCATCCGATGAGCCACCCGAACCGAGCGGGTTCGTCTCGTCCATCATCTCGTTCTGTTCTTCGACCTGCTCGGCCTCTTTGGCCGCGAGTTCGTTCGCGGCCTGCTCCGCGAGGTTCACGGTCTCTCCGGTGAATGGGTGCGTGACCAGCAGGCCCTCGCCCTGACAGTACCGCTCGATGTACTGCTCGGCGATTTTGTCGGGCATGGCTTTGCGTGCCGTCTTCTTGGTCTGCTCCACGACTTCGGACCAGTTGAGGTCCACGTAGCGTTTCGCCTTCGTAGCGAACGGCGTCGCGCTATACTCCACGTGCGAGGAGTCGGTGTTCTTCCGCGCGTAGCCTTTGTACTGCATATTGTCCAGCGACGAGCGAACGTCGGGCGTCGTGATGTTGAAGCCACGCGCCCCCATCTCCATCTGAAGCTCGTCGGCAGACATTGCCACGTCCGGGTTGTTGCGCAGGATGCCCAGAAGCTCGAAGTCCTTGTCGCGGAGGTTGAGCGCCGACAACACCATCTTCTCACCGAAGATGCGCATTGCCATCCACGCGTCAGCCGGAGTCACCAGCATCGTGACCATGCCCTGCGCCGCTTCGCCGAGCATCTTGTTCGGCACTTCCATCCGCTCGTCGTAGTGGAACAGCGCCATCGACTTCATGAAGTCCAGCAGGCGTGGGAAGTCCCGCCGGGCCTCGGTGAAGTGCTGTGGGAGCGGGTTCTGCTCGTCAATAGCCACCGCAACCGGGTTGAGCATCCCGCCGGAGCCGCTACCCGTGTAGGTATCGACCGGGATGGTGCCGACGTAGTTACGGACTTCTTTCGTCCGAGCATCGGTGACGCGCTTGTCAATGATGCCCGCTTCAATCTGCGCCTGCCGACTATTGACCCGCTCGGTCAGCCCTTGCGAGTCGTCAATCGGGAGCAGAAGCGCGCGATTCCGCACTTCGGGGTAGTCGTTGATGTCCACCGACTCGTTGTCTTCGGCGAGGAACAGGACCATACAGTTCGGCGGGCGAAGCGTCTGGCTTCGTGAAATGCGCTCTTGGCCGACGACTTCAGTCCACGAGTGGGTGATGTCGTTGCCCTCACCGTGCGCCTTCCACATATCTTCGAGGAACTGCTTGTCGCGGATACTCGAAACGTCCATGTGGATGTGGACCGGCTTGCTGTTCACGTTCTGGTGGTCGGTGAACAACTGCGTCTTCGAGAGCGACGTAGAGATGGGATAGGTCCAGTCGGACTCCTCGGCGGTCTGTCCACCGCCGGGCGTACAGTACGCCGCGGAGTTCACGACTGCGTTCTTCCCGCCGGACGAGAGGCCCGTCATGAGGATGAAGCCTCCCATGATGAACGAGAGGAACACCGTCAGGTGGGTGTCTTTCTCGCCTTCAAGCCCCCAGTCATAGCGCATCTGGCTCACTTCATACAGCGTCGGATTGTTAGTTTCGTTTGTCATGTAGGTTGTGTCTTCGTGGCGATGGTGCGCGACTCCAAAAAGTACCCTATGAGTACGGAGTCGCTGACCGTAGCTGGCAGGCCGCGGCTATTCGCCAAAGGCTTGTTTTCGGACGTACTGTTCGTAGACGCGGGCGACGTTCGTCTCGCAGACATCACGGGTGAGCCGAGCGGTTTGCATGATGATTTCCATGCGAACTTCAGGCGACGCTCCATCAGGGAGCGCGGTCGTGAGACCGACGAACTCGTTGATAGGCTCGAACTGTTCAAGCTGTATCTTCTTGCTCGATGTGAGTTCAGCCGACTCCTGATACTCCACGACGCTGACCTCGGTACCGTCGTCCAGTTCGACCGCGTAGTCGTCCGAGTCTGGCGTGTCGCTGTCGCCGGTTACGGTGTCCTTACTCATCGTTGGAGGAAAGGCGCTCTTCAATTTCACGGATGACCGTGACGCGGTTCTCCCCGCCTTCCTCGCTGACCTTCAGGCCACGGAGTTGTGGCTTCGAGAGGTCACGCTCGGCCAATTCGGAGCGCATCTCCGAGACCGTGAACGCCGTGGGATCGATTGGCGGCGGGACCATCGACTCGTCGTCTTCTGGTTCGTCAGCCAGTACTTTCATCAGTTCGTCTTCGTGTTCCTCGTCGGCCTCGGCCTCGGAAGTTACCCCCGTGGCGTCGGAGTCGTCGTCGCTGAGGTTCGGGTTGGCGAAGTCCACGTCGGACGTGTCGCCACCGTAGAGTTGCCGCTTGATGCGGCCTTCGGGATACCGCTCGAACACCCGCTCGACTGCTTCTTCGGCGGTGAGTGCCGAGCCACGGGTCAGGTACTCGGTGGACTTGCCGTTCGGCTTCTCGACTTCGAAGGAGAACTCAGGCATCTACAGGTCCCCCGCTCGGCTCTCGACCTCTGCCGCGGCGGCGTCCCAGTCCACGTCGTCGGGGTCGTCCACCTCGTCTTCGGCGAACTCGCGGAGTTCGTCGGGTTCGACCTCACCATCGGTGCGGGCGAAGTAGTCGATAAGGTCGCCCAGAACCGCCGGGACGTTGGCGGGCGTGTCGTCGCCGCTCTCGTCAGAGGCGCTGGTGGCCTCGTCAGCGGCTTCCGGCTCGTCAGCCGACTCAGTGGTCTCGATGGACTCCGTCGCGCTGTCGTCGGACGTGCTGGCGGCCTGCGCGCCGCCGTCAACCGCCGCGCTCTCGTCGCCGTCGTCGTCGCCGTCGTCGTCGCCATCGAAGTTGTCGATGGTGATGCGCTCGCCGGTCTTCGCATCGAGGAGGATGGGCGTGGAGTACGTCACATCCCCGCCGCCGAAGTCCTGCGTCTCCTCGATGATGAACAGTTCCATCTCGCGGCCTTCGATGCCTTCGCGGAGGGACGGCTCCATCGTGGTGAGCCATCCGTGGCTGTCCGTGACCGACACCGTGTTGCCTTCCTCGTTCTCTTCGGTGGCGATGATGTCGTTGCCCTGCTCGGTCAGGAGCTTGGCGGTGGTGCGCACCCACGACTTGTTGCTGAGGAGCATCGAGACCTCACCGACCGTGATGGACGGCTGGTCGGTCGTCTCGACGTGCGGGTCGTCGTTAGTGGCGATACTGCCCGTGGCTTCCACGACGACTCCGACCGGCTGGTAGAAGTAATCGTTGCCACCGAAGGTCTCGGAGAAGCCGAGGACCCGGGGGTGTTCAAGGATGTCCTGTGCCGACATCTCGTTCTTGAACTCCATCGAGCCGTCGTCCTGCTCCACGGCTTTCTCGTAGACCTTGCCGGTGTCCGAGTCCACGGCGAAGAACTTGCCGGGGCTAAACACCTTCCACGTGTCCTGCTTGTCTTCGCGCTGGAACACGATGCCGTCGAGGATTTCGACATCATCGAACCCAACGATGAACTTGTCGCCGTACTGCGAATCGAAGGCGTTGACTCGATCACCTGTGACGCGAATCGCACTGTACTTCTGAAGTTTCAGCGTGGTGTCATCGAAGTCGCCGTCGTTGCTTGAACTGCCGGTTCCGCTTCCTGAGTGCTGGTTGTATCGGGACATTGTGTTGTGGTTGTGTTTGCTCCGTCGTCCGGTAGGCTGTCTCCCGCTCATGCGGGGCGACTGCCTACTCTAACATTCGGGGGCAACCGACTTAATACCTTCGGTAGAAGTTGAGTCGGTCGCTTCGAGTGTTTCCGCGGTGGAGTGGGCCGCAGAGGCCGATACCCAGAATCGAACATGGGTTGAACACCAGTATCGGCGTCGTCGGTTGAGGGTCGTATTACTGCTCGGGGGGCAACCCCGTGGTGTAACAACTCGTGTTGTAACCCGATGAGGGTGTCGGTACAGTAACGCAACAGTACAGTACAGCACAGCACAGCACAGCACAGCACAGCAACGCAACAGTACAGCACAGCACAGCACAGCACAGCAACGCAACAGTACAGCACAGCTTGTGTTTTAACCCGATGAGGGTGCCGGTACAGTAACGCAACAGTACAGTACAGCACAGCACAGCACAGCACAGCACAGCACAGCACAGCACAGCAACGCAACAGTACAGCACAGCACAGCACAGCACAGCACAGCAACGCAACAGTACAGCACCGCTACAGCACAGCCTAGGTGCTACAGAGGTATAAACCCACTGTTTAACACCGCTTGTGTTTTAACT
>Ga0208282_10149_pt1 | contig 9106 bp, 7 predicted proteins | sample AntRauMetaVIRRA1_FD_184784 | JGI IMG/M metagenome (GOLD analysis project Ga0208282, IMG submission 184784) | Saline lake microbial communities from Rauer Lake, Antarctica, in enrichment culture - Antartic Rauer Lake 1 Metagenome VIRRA1 (SPAdes)... ...
ATAATAGTTACCTATACTATTGGTAAAGTATTGAATGAGTTATATTGCTTCATTCATCAGCATATGGATTCGCTATCGTAAGGTTAGAGACTATATTATCTGTAACGATGCTGTTTGCGTCGTTGTAATGTTGGTATGCTGTTAGCGACAGTGCTTCAGATAATGCACTAAGCAACACACCAGCAACACCCTCTGTTCGATTATACAGTTCTTCAAGAGCAGATTCACTAATGAACTTATCTAACGATACACTCTGGTACTCATCATATGGTGTGTCCGTAACAGTCGTGATACGCCTCTGAATCAATTCTTTCGCTTGGCCGAATGATAGCGGTTCGAGCTGTAGTTGCATAGAGACACGACGCTGAAACGCCTTTCCAGAGCTACCGAGTTTTTCGATAGCATTCCATTGTGAGGTCATACCTGTGAGTACGATTTTACAATCTACTTCATCGTTGAGGAATTGAATTGTATGTAGTGTATCAGGGTCATTTAATCCGAATTCGTCTATCCCGATAAGCACAGTCTCATCAAATTCAGCACTTGCCAGCTTATCTTCTGTAAGCTTTGTACTGCTGGACTTTCCGACATTGGTCTTATCAGCGACGATAGAAACCAACTCATACGGTGTGACGTTGTGCTCTCCGATGTATACGGTCGTGTAGTCGTCCTGCAGTTCTTCAAGGAGAATTTTAATGAGTGTTGTCTTGCCAACGCCAGATAGCCCACTGTGGATTAGGATTGGACCTGTGTATTGACCAATATGGGATACGACATCTGCTATATCTTCTTCATTTGGTAGTACGTAGTCTTCTGTCGTTGTTTGATTGGTGAACGGGTTTGCATCCCACCCAAGATAATCGAGATACGATTCGACTTCATCCTCTGTTGTCTGTGAAATTTGTTTTATCTGTCCCATACAGTAAGATTGAATCATTGTGTAATCAATCTATCGCCGTTTCCCCATCAAAATGAAATCACTTTGCCTTCAAAATGACTTATTGCTCTAAATTTTCTTATACAACAACTGATATAATACAAAAGCATATGGGGTTAGAAATACAATATATTAACATGAATAACAAAAAATTTGTTTACGATAAGAATAGAAGAAGAAGAACTAAAGATGAATTGAAACACAAGGCAAAAGAATTGGGTGGTTCGGATTCATTCCAGCTATTCATTCATTCGCAAAGTTTCACACCATTTCACGAATGGTTTAGAACAGAATTAGATGATATATCTAATGTTCAAAACATGCGTATGGATAGAGACTCACGACACCCATCTCGAAAACCGAATATCTACACAAACTTAAAAGAATTCGTTGCGAATGATGACCGTATTACAAAGGAAGCAATTGATGCATTGTTTTCTGGAGATGTAGTAAAAGCACATCAAAACACACCTTGTGAAGAAACACGGAAAAAGATGGAGCGTAACTTTACATTGTTACGCTAAATTTTTCTTTAAACAATACCTTTTACCAGTGGTATAATTAATATAGTAGTATATGAGAAACAAAAATCAAATTATACATGATTCAGATATACTACAAGATATGTCTGAAATATATGACTCTGAAACAATTGATGATATTGCTACGGATGTCTTAGAACGAGATAATTACACTTGCCAAGATTCTGGGCAAACACATGAAGAAAGCGAGCTTACGATTGAACTAAAGAATCCAGAAGAGTTTGATAGTCTGAACTCTGTTGAAGTAGTTGATTTAGTGACGGTGAGTATATTCGACCGTAGTTCACACTTACGCTCGAACATAGACCAGACATCTACAGATACGACAGTTGAATCACCAACTACAGCTGATGAACAGTTAGGTGATGGTGTCGAATCTTTCGATATTAATGATTTAAACGAAACAGAGAGTGTGAGTGATGAGTCTGATGATGAATGGTTTTTCGATGATGAAGATGACGTAGACGAATCCTCTACACACGAATCACAAACTGAATCACTACAAGATTCTACAGAATATGAATTAGAAGATAATTCAGATAATGATACAGAAGATGAGAATACAGAAGAATTCGAAGATGAAGACGAACGAGAGTTAGGTGATGGAGTGAATTTAGATTTCGAAGATGAGTTAAACAAACGTATGGCGTCTGATTCTGACTCTGTTTCTAATTCTGAACCTAAGTCTAATTCTGGTAGTACTGATACGGAAACAGAAGTGACACATAAAGAAGAAGAGGATGATGGAGACTACATGGATAAATACGATTACGATATTGCCGAGTCTGAAACAGACGATAGAGATTATCTTGATGAACAGAATTTCGACCATTCAACCTTTAAAAGAACCTCATTTATCTACACTATGTTTCTGGTGTACTTCACAGGTTTTGTACTGTATATATTCAAATTCTCATCTGTATCAACAGAGGGAACAACTGTAGACTCTAATATTAAGCTGTTTGGTGATATACTGAATGCGACATCTTCGATTGCACTACCTATCGTGTTTATAGTTACAGGGTATTTGTGGTCACTCTCAAGGTTATACGAATTTGAACCGCAAAAATACAACATCACGAAGTATTACGCTATAGCTATAACAGGTATTATTGGTGGACTCGGTAATGGGATATACCTGCTATCCGCTCTATCACCAGCTCAAGGGTCATTCGCTCTTATAATCCCTCACTTCCCATCGTTGCTTTTCATAGCATTCCAATTCATGGCTATATTTGCTATTGATAAAATTATATTCGACCATAAAACAAAGTTGGTTGAAAATAAGCTATTAGAATTAGCTGAAGAATATGATGGTACACCTACAGAGAAATTAGCTGAAGTAACAAAGTACAATCCGAATCTTATCCATAAAATGAAGTTTAATACGATGAAATGGAGAGCACTAATGTATACCTCACTTTACACAGCAATATACACTGTCTTATTTGTTGCTCCAATATCCACCAACATAATCAACCAGTCAATAATTGGTATCACAGTCTTACTTCCAACAGTAATCGCAGTAGTATATCTTTTAAAAGTAAAATCAAAATCTGCTTCTAATTAGAAGAAATCGAAATCATCTTCTACAGGTTCGCTTGTAACGTCTTTATTTTTATCAGTGTTTGTATCTTCTTTACTATTATCCCCAATATAAACATCTTTATCTAATTTAGAGTATTCTTCTATATTATTGTAATCTCCATCGTAGTATATCTGTATTTCATCGAATGAATTACCGTTGTCTGGTAGTAACATTAAGTGATATTCGTCCCGTGTTGGTCTATTATCTAATTCAACAGATGGAACATATGGTTCTTTAATCGTATTGTATTCTGTATCACTATTTATCTCATCTATATCTCGATACCCTTTGTGCATCTCTCCTGTTTCGTGGTCGTGGATAACATATCCTTTAGACGTTTTCTCAGCGTGGGCAGGGAAATCATCTAACTCATAGTTCTCGAACGATTCTGATGGGCTGAACGTAGCTGTACTGGTCAAACCAGTATCTGTTTTCTCCATCAGCTTGAGTGTATCAGAATCGTCTACGAACCACCGAGTCCAACTATCTGAGGCTTTATCTGTCTGTGTTAATTTTCGGAGTGGGTATGTATCTCCACGGCTTAATATGGTGTCCTTGTTATAGGCTTTACGTCCGTGTTTCGTTTTCTTACCTAACCCACCACCATCAGTTATCTTTTTCTCGATATTCTCTATAACACCTTCAATTTCAGATATAAATATTATAGTATCACTCGTTTTCTTAAAGTTTTTCAGCATCTTAGATGGACTCGCTGTTGTCGTTGTCTTCTCGATTTCCATCGTTATTTCTTCACCAATATCATATGAGTCTTTAAATGGTGTCTCGTCTATTTTTTCGAAAATATACCCATACGCATCTGGTTTATCTTCACTACCACCTTGGGTCGGAAATTCAACATGAATACCGTGTTTTGGGAGTATATTTTTAGTATTTTGTACCATCACTCTATGTTTATCTTTACCTGCACTACCGCTCTTCCCAGTATCCATCTTCATCTCATCCTTACCTTCACTGGTAACACGGTAACAAACATCTCCAGCTATCTCTGAAGACCGCACGTTTTCAATATTTAGCTGTTGTTCGACCCAAACATCAAACCTGAAATCACTTTTCACATCATAACTGCTTTGAATGACTTTTTCAATTGTGTCAACAGTTGCAAACCCTTTCATATCTTCAGGTTTATTGTGTTTATCGAATTTTTGAGCAGTATATATTGCTCTCAATCCACTCTCTGTTGGTAGCTCTACGTCGATACCCAATAGGAACGGTTTTACAGCTGACTCGAACGTGAGTCTGTTTTTGTGTGGTGAACCATATCGCCTTACGCTCTCGCCAGCAACGTAAGCTGCCTCCATCCAACTTCTACGTGGAGGATATGGAGCATAACCCTCAACAGGAATATACGGTTCATTATAATTTGATTTACTGATATAATATGAAAATGGGTTCATCTGATTAATCTCAGCTGAGCTTATCTCATTACCATCACTATCTATGAATAATGAGGCTATCTTCTTAGCATCATCTCCATCGATTGTCCCCGTAATAGCTAATCCTAAATTAGTCAATGATTTGTTAACGAATTCAGAAATTCGTTTTGGACTCTGTGTTGCGTACCACAGTAGGAAATTCTGTGAACGACCTTCTGATAGTATATCATCTAAACCAATTGCGTTTTCAAGAGGTATAACTTTGTGAAACTCGTCCCCAAATAAGATATGTTCTTTAGCCTCTGTATGTGACCTATTCGCTACTTTAGCAGAGCTGTATAACGAACTAATCCCATATCCAATTGCTGTATTGATTACAGAATTACTATCTGACTGAATATCTATAAGTATGATTTTATTCTGTTCAACTAATTCTTTAAAGTCAATATCAGTTATATCGTTTACAATGAAATCCCTTGCATCTCTGTTTTTCGTAACTAATCGCTGTGTTCTCCGAATTAATGAAGATAATTCGTTTTCACTTAAATCAGATACTCGTTTAGCTTCATCAATTTGGAAATCATCTCCTAATTCATTCTTCATCATATTATAAAACTTATCCATAGCATCTGGATTGTTCAATATAACGTGTAAATCTGCGAAATTAAAATCAACTTCAGAGCGAATCATAGGCTGGAATAGACCTTCATACGCACGCTCCATAATCGCACCAAAACCACCGCCCTCACCTTCTGAATCCATATCACCTTCAGCAGTCATAATTTGTTTTAATAATTCCATCTTAGAATCGATGGTATCTTCCATATCAAACTTACCACCTTCTTTAGTGTGTTTAGGTAGCTGAATAGGATTTACAGATACAGAATATCCCCCTGTAGGTATTGGATTTATGTAGACAACATCTTCTAATCTGTGTTCAGGCAGTTGTCGTAGTAACATATGTGTATCTTCACCTATTGTAACGGGGAAATCATCATCTAAATCATCATCTGTCCCTTTTTTCGGGTCAATAAAAGTAAATCCATATCCTTTGATAGCTAACTGAACCATTGTATTTCTCATCAATGTAGATTTACCAGAACCTGTTCCACCAAACAAAGCTGTATGTAACATGTCCGTCGCATCAATCGAGTATTTTGTTGCCTTTTTTAATCCACCACCAGTATTAAGACCGAGAGAAAAATGTGGTGAATCATAATGCATAACTCTACGAACAAAAGAACCAGCGTATACGTTATCACCGACTTCTACCATTGTTTCTTTATTTTTACCCCCAATATAGTCATGAACTACTTTACCATTATCTAAATCAATATCATATTCTTCACTCATACATCATTATTCAGAATATGGATGGTAAAGTGTTGGGTAAAAACGTTAATCTATATCGTATGTGAATTTATCACTTCCACTTTCGATACTAACATCTTTACGTTCAATCGATTTGTCTTTAACTTCATCAGATGGTATATGAACTAACTCAGATAACTCATCTGGTGTCAATACCATTGGTCTTTTACGTGTTGTCTTGAGAGCTTTCCATTCATATTCATCTCTTACCTCACCCTGTTTATCTACACCAGTTTTTCTTTGACCTATATCAATAATCAATTCCTTCATTTTTGCTTCACTCTGTACAGGGTCAACAACTAACCTCTGTTGTACTGAAGCATCATTTTCTGGTGGATTATATATTGTCTCATAGGTTTCTTTTAGTTTGTTGATTTTACGTTCAACTTCTTGTTTATCATCTCCAATCAAGATTAAACGCATATCTGTAACAAACCCTCTACTTCCAGATTTATGTTTAGCTAATTCAATAACATTATCTAAATCATTAGCTAACTTTTCTTTATTTGTATTTGAATAATTTATGTTATCTTGCGTTTTTCCTAAAAAGACTGCTGATTCAAACTTATCGATAACACTCCCAATCCCATCAAATATAGAATCTATGTCTTTACTACCTTCTATTTCTGCTTTTTTATCTACATACGAATCTATAAAATCACGCCTACTATATCCAGTTAATCGTGTAAATATCTTTATAAATTCATCAAATACCCTACCCATAGCATCTGCAGGATTTGCTTTTGTTGAATCAAATATCGATATAAAGAAGTTAAATGCGAATATCATCATAGTTATGGGTAATAGTAGCAAACGACCGAACAAACTTTGGAATGAATATCGTTTATTCCATTTATCGCTTGGTATTGGGTGTACTGTTGCTTGGAGAGCTGTTGTTACGTTACTTGCCCCCTCTTTAGACATCTCATACATCAACTTCCGTAGTGGGTCAAATTCTTTTTTATCCCCAACATCCAGAGAGTGCCAATAGTCATTATCTAACCGAATATTTGCACCTGCTACATAGGTGTCTTCAGTTAAATTCTGTAGTAAATCGTAATCCTGAATCATATTCACGTTATTCAAATCTCCGAATTCGTGGAATATCGATGTATCCGCAGACTCAGCTAATACATTCATATGAGTTTGCCCCTGAACATGGTCATATATAAACTCAAACCCTGTTGGCTCAGATGCATCATTTTCTAAGAACCGATTCATATTTGCCATAGAATCATTCAGCTCGACATCAGAACGTGCCTGTACACCTTTTGCTTCATTTAATCCTATATCTGTTAAGTCCGATACGAACCTATCCGTGAGGAAATCTTCATTTGTTTCATAAGTCTTCTTTTTACTCATACTATTGTATTAACTATTAGGGTGGTAAAGTTTAACTCAATACTGTATTTTTCTTTGAATATTGAATACATACGTTACGTGTTAACATGATAACGGTTAAAATGTAAGTTTAACAACAATCAATTATATAGGGTTTGTAGTACAATATCTATATATGGAACAAAAACTCAAAGATAAAGTAACGGAACTACACGAAGAATATAATCACTCGTATACTGATATAGAAAACAGCTTGTGCGTTATACGTGTGTATTTAGATACCACTGATGTAGAAGATATAGAAAAAGATTCTGTAGAACGTAGTCTATACAGGAAGTTTGGATTGGAAAGAGCAGTTAGGAACACTTGCGTCGATATTATCGATAACACGGATTTGGATATGTATGAAGTTGATGATATCGTCTACAGTGTCTATGAAGACGTTATCGACCGTAGAAAAGAAGCACAATAAGTAAATATGCAATCATAACTGTTTTATACTGTATAGTTTTAACAAATTATTATGAGTAAAAAAACTCAAAACAAAATAGAATATGAACAGATAGAGAAAAATATGCGTAGTGATTATAGCCAAGTTATCCTTTTAAATACTTTTATTAAAGTTCCACAAAAAGATTATGTTGCAGATTATGTGTTTTGCGATGTCTATGTTGATTTAGGATATAAAGTAAAGGCATATTCAAACGATATTTCGAAATTCATTTGTAAGGACGATATAGACAAAATAAAAAATTTTGAGACAGGAGAAACCATCGAGTTTGGTTGTTAATCACACCGTGTTATAGACCGTGTGTAGACCGTGTGCTGAGAGGGGCAACCATGTGGAGACCGTGTGGAGCTACACCGTGTGTTAAACGTTTGTAAACGTTTGCTGGCATCCTGACGACATACCCATTAGGCGTACCCCCTAAATGAATATTATTTTTGATATTCCAAACCGTATAATGCTATCCCTCTCACCAGAGAGCCAGCACCCAACACATCTCTCATAACGACCACCGTCAACCACCATGCTATAATTCATTCCCAACATCAACTACTACTTATTATTATCTCTACTATTATTCAAACTATTATTATATCTACTATAATTTACCTCACTATCAACTGAATTACGACACAGTCCACAATACACTTATGTACTTCATCTTCCTTCACCAACACTATATCTTCTACGAAAAGACAAACTCCAGATTATCTTATTTAACCGTCAAATACAGATTTACTACACTATCCTACTATCCACTATCATATGCTTCATCCACTATCCCACTACTACAATTATACACTCAAAATGTGGACAGCGTCAACATCCTGAATATCATATCTACTACATACCGATACTGGGGTACACAAGAATACCTCACTATCCTTCCTCTACATCACACATAATACACCATATATCCCAGAAAACCCCGAAGCTCCTTGAGCGAGGGGGTTATCCTCCGTTGTCGATAGACCACAGCTGACCTAAGAAACTCTGTCGATGAATCTTACCAAACCTACAACCAAGTGTCGTTGTAGGGTGTTAGGTAAGACACAGCGTCAACATCAATATTATACTGCATTATCAACATATATACCTATTTTACACGTAGTTCAAAGGTATTCAAACCAATAGAATAGTTTAAGTAATTCAAACTAATAGAGTGATGTAGGGTTTTGAAATAGATGAAAATCAAAGCACTCAACAAGGCGATAGATGAAGGATGTTCACCAGAGTTCGTGTTGTTCATCACAACCGCACCTGATGACCACAAAGCTGTAGAGAAGTTGCTTCAGCACTACGAGCAGGATAAAGTCAGTTCGTACCCGTCGTCGCATTTCTATGAAGGTATCTGGACTGGTGATATAGACCAAGCGTATCGACATGGAGATGTGGAGAATACAGAAGTGCTCGAAAAAGCATTCC
>Ga0208282_10150_pt1 | contig 9097 bp, 9 predicted proteins | sample AntRauMetaVIRRA1_FD_184784 | JGI IMG/M metagenome (GOLD analysis project Ga0208282, IMG submission 184784) | Saline lake microbial communities from Rauer Lake, Antarctica, in enrichment culture - Antartic Rauer Lake 1 Metagenome VIRRA1 (SPAdes)... ...
GTCGCCGCCCAAGGAGGAGATCGGCGGGGTCGAGACAGCCAGAAAATCCACGACGGAATTGAAACAGGTAGTCGTTCTGTCGCTCGCCCCGCTCAAATATGTCGAGACAGCCAGAAAATCCACGACGGAATCGAAACAACAAACCGATCAAGACCTCGGCTTCGAAGGCGCTTGTCGAGACAGCCAAAAAACCCAGCACGGGATTGAAACAGCTTCTCTTAGGTTTGTAGTAAGCTCATCCTACGTAGAGAAATACAGAAAACCCAATACGGGATTGAAACGAAGCAGGGGCTTGCCCCGACCAGACCGGCAGAGTTGAGACGAATTGATGTCGGGCCGTAATCGGTTTATGTCTTAACTCGATCAGAATGCCCGGGTGAACGGCGTCTACAACGCCAAATCTGGTCCAAGTAGCTCACCGTATAATCGATTTCGCACGAGTATCCGCTCATGATTGCCGCCTCTATTCCTCCCGAAGAACTCACTGCCAGAGTTGGTCCCGATTGAGTAATTCACTCCTCGTCGACGTCAAGTTCGAACTGCTCGTTTTCCTTGACTGCGTTGAGTACGACACTCGTATTGGATTCTCGAATATCAATATCCGCCAGTAGCTCTTTGATTTGCGCGTTCATTCCGTTCGTGTCTCCGAACTTTCCGATTGCAATGATGTCGTAATCACCTGTGACCTCGTAGACACTGATCATCTGTTCTTGATCACGGAGTCTGTCGACAATTTCTGAGAGGGCAGCTCCTTCGACTTTCAACTGCATGATTGCGGTAACGTCGTAGCCCAGCTCAGCGTAGTTAATGATCGGTGTATAGCCTTCGATGACGCCGCCTGCTTCGAGGTCGTTGATGTGGTTCGAGACAGTAGTTACCGATACATCGAGCCCTTCTCCGAGACTTCGAAGGCTGGCTCGACCGTCACTGAGTAGTAGATTAATTAATTGATTGTCTAAATTATTGTATGTCATTTGTATATGGTATACACTGAAGCTATTATAACTTAACGAAGGCACAGATAGTTCGGTTCTATTGAGTATTAACCAACACAGGACGGATTTACTGTATTTTGTTGGTTAACACAGAACCATGCCTTCTCCCCGATTTCCGCAATTCTCAATCGTTTTATCACCTTGACCACAGCAAGGACAAGTATCTCCTCGCTGTAGACTGACTCAATGCATATTTCGTTTGATGATGGAACGCTTCTGCTTGAAGATGCTCCTGATACAGTCCCCTACGCTGAATGGGACGACCGTGTCGACGAGTATCGGGCACAAGCACAGCAGTACCGTTCGATCCGTGCGTGGGCGAACGGAACTGACGGACAAGTCACTCTCTCCGAATCGACACCGACTGTTGAATCACTCACTGATGACGCTCGTAGCTACTCTGAGTTTCACTTCACTCCATCTGTAGCCATTGAACCACGCGACTACCAACAAGAGGCCCTCGCTGCGTGGCGAGACAATGGGCGTCGAGGCAGTGTTGTGCTGCCAACTGGGAGCGGGAAGACGTTTCTTGCCGTCCAAGCCATTGCTGATGCTGGTGTCAGTACCCTTGTTGTTGTCCCGACAATTGATCTGATGAACCAGTGGCACGCAACGCTGACTACTGCGTTCGGCGACCAACTCCCAGATGGGGTTGGCGTTCTTGGTGGGGGAAGCCACGATGTGAGCAACCTTACGGTGACGACCTATGATTCGGCATATCGGTACATCAACGAGTATGGAGATCAGTTCGGCTTGCTCGTCGTCGACGAAGTCCATCACCTTCCGGCTCCGACCTACCAGCAGATCCCCGAGATGACGATAGCGCCGTATCGACTCGGATTGACCGCCACCTACGAGCGTGCCGATGGCGAACACGACGTGTTAGAGGATCTCCTCGGGAGCGTCGTCTACAGAGAGGAAGTCGACAAGCTGGCAGGCGAGTACCTCAGCGAGTACGAAACGCTTCATCTCCAGGTTGAACTCACAGCTGACGAACGAGAGCGGTACGACGAGGAGTACCAGATCTACCGCGAGTATGTCGACAGTCACGACTTCGATCTGTGGAAAGAAAACGGCTACCAGGAGTTTCTCAAACGCACGTCGTACGATCCTGAAGGACGTCGAGCTCTAATTGCGAAGCAACGAGCCGAGAAGATTGCCCGCACTGCGGAGAAGAAACTCGACACACTCGATAATCTCCTGAAACGCCACTACGAGGACCGAACGATCATTTTCACCGCGAACAACGACTTCGCCTACGAAATCTCCCAGGAGTTCGTTGTTCCCTGCATCACACACCAGACCGAGACTGACGAACGGACAGAGATCTTGGAGCGGTTCCGTACAGGACAGTACTCAATGCTAGCGACATCCCAGGTGCTCGATGAGGGGATCGATGTTCCAGCAGCGAATGTCGGGATTATTCTTTCGGGGAGTTCATCCAAGCGGCAGTATGCACAGCGGTTAGGACGAATCCTCCGTCCAACCGATGAGAACCAACCAGCCCGCCTCTACGAGATCATCTCCGAGGACACGATGGAAACCTATGTCTCTCAACACCGTCGACAGGGGGTGAACTGACGTGCTGACAGCTGATCTAGCCCGCTCTCGACGTTCTGACGGTCAGATTCGACCGTCATTCATTGATCCAGACGAGCAACGATACCGGGAGACAGCCGCAGAACTGATTGGCATCTTTGAAGAGCATCTTGGCGAGCCGAAAGGCGAGTTAGAGGACACAATTGATGAGTTGACTGTCTCGGACACGGACTACAAAATTGTCCAGGGACTGGCGAAGCTACTCACAGACGAGTGTGAATTCGAGGTGATTGCTCCCGTAGAGCCACGAGAGATACGGCAGGAGCTCTTCGAGGTGGCAAATGGGAACCAACCGATAGTCCGCCAACCAACGTTAGGAGATGATACTAACTCGCTGTGGGTCTACAGCACAGTCGCTGATCGACTTGGGATTTCACTCGAAGACTGCTATCGGGGGATGTACGCCGACTTGGAGGAAAACAAACGGCTTGTTCGGTTTGGGGATCTCGTTTTCGATGATCACCACCAAACCGACGACTCGTCGACAACCACACGGCTGACCGGTGATAGCGAAGAATCCTATGCGGAAGACACGATCAGCGTCGACTGGTTGCTGACTCGCTACAATCTCGCGTTGGCACAGGCTGTGCTGTATGATGCAACTGAGATGCGGGTACGTGTCTGGGATTCATTTGCGACGGTGTTCAGCTACGTCAAGCTGTTCGGCTTGATGCACCGGATCTATCCAATCGATAATACCGGAACGCGAGTTGAGAATACTGACCTCGCAGATGGCTACGAAGCACGCTTAGATGGGGCAGCATCGCTATTTTCGAAGTCACGGAAGTATGGGATTCGAATGGCGAATTTCCTGCCTGCCCTCCCGTTGTGTGATCGGTGGGAGATGGAGGCAGACATACTCACAGATGAAGGAGGGTCACCCAATCGGACACTCTCGTTCAAACTTGATCATACGGAAGGGTTGTCGTCACACTACTCGGCCCAGAGTGACTTCGACAGCGATGTCGAACGAACGCTCGCAAAGAAATGGGAGCGGGCTACTACTGACTGGGAACTCCGACGTGAAGATGATGTGTTAGATTTGGGTGCGGAAGTGATGCTTCCAGACTTTGCGATTGAACATTCTAATGGACGCCGTGTGATCTTTGAGATTGTTGGCTTTTGGACGCCGGAGTATCTCAAAGAGAAGCTAGCGAAGATACGGGCTGCCGACCGCGATAATCTCATTATTGCAGTGTCTGAACGACTAGACTGTTCGTCTGAGGATTTCAAACGGATGGACGACCGTGTTCTCTGGTTCAAGTCGGGAATCCATGTCTATGATGTTGTAGAATTAGCAGAAGAATATGCCGTTCAAGTGTATTAGACTGTAACTGAGGGTGTTATGTTCACAGTTTTCGCAATGGTCGATATATAAGATATATTATATAATTTTCACTATGTATACTGTACCCTAGCAAATTCATGTTTTCACAAATTAAAAATAATCTATAGGGATTACTATGGGATTTTCTATAGCTTTCTCTATATGGTTTCCTATAGGAGTCGGATTGTTTCTGTGAGCCCAAAGGGTACCGCTGTTTGACTAAGAGACACTTGTCTGGAACGCCTGACTATGCCGACGTAGTTGATTCTGAGCCCTCGCCACGCGGAAGGCCGAACTCAACCTCAATCCGGACTGTATTATACGGAACGTACGGCTCCTTCGCGCGACCGTCCTCTTCAAAATAGATGATATTGAACTCGCCCAGCAGATGTAGATCACTGTGTACATCATGGTCGTCGTGATCAAGGTGGTCGGCTAACGCATGCATACCTTCGGGTGGGTTATTCATCACCGACTCCAGCAGTTCCCTTCGTCGATCCGTGAGCAGCTGACGGACTCGCGTACGATCTTCAAAGTTGACAACGTGTGGATCTTCTTCACCATCTTCCCACTGTCCGGCACGCTTGAGGTCCGCTGCTTGGGCCTGCTCTGCCGCTGGTGACGTGATTTGAAGAATACCTCGAGGTATGAACCTAACACTGGAGCTCTCCCAATAAACTACAGTCTGCTATACGAAAATGTTCTTGCAAGTATTAAATAGAATCATCTATAGGTATGTCTATATGGATTCCTACATGGAATACTGTATGTTATTATATAGGATTACCTATAGAGTAATCTATAGGTCTTTTGTGGCCTGTTTTCCAACAGCTTCGCGGACAGCGTCGAACTCGTCAGGTGCTGCCTCTTGGAATCCAAGGCGTAACGCTAGACGAAGGATCTCGCTACGATCAGTTTCACCGACGTCAACATCAAGACGTTGTTGGAGTGCGTGCCCAACGTTCTCCATCCGGTCGGGATTATCCTCTAAGGCACGGATGAATGCTGCGAGGTTTCCGTCCCATACACTCACTGTTTTTTGTCGTTCTCCATCGTCGATCGCTTCAAGCTCGGAGACGATATCCTCAACTAGGGCTCGTTTCTTTTCCGCGGAGTCAGCTTCATCAAGACGGTCTCCCTGTGATGTTTGCTCCCGCAGCGCAGCGAGGTCGTCATCTTTTCTGTCACTAGTCATATAATCTCTTTTCCGCCAAGCGGATGAGCAGTGATTCGACAGCTGCAGTATACGCATTCTTCGCTTTCTTGGCAGTGGCTGAAGGATTTTCTAACTCGAATGCCGTGACCCCACGTTGAGCAGCGTTGCGTATATCCTGTGAGTATGGGACATAATTAGGAGCTATTGTATCTCCATACTCTGCCTCGAACGATTCGAGATATTCTTCGGCGAGTTTGGTCCGTGTGTCGACCTTATTAGGAAGTACCAGCGAAAGTTCGATATCGACTGAGAAGTTTTCTGTTATTTTTTCGAGATCTCGACGAAGAGCATCCGCTTGTTCGGCCTCGAATGGCCCCATCTCGACGGGCGTGATCGCATTCTTGGCGGCCCATAGGCCGTTGTAAGTAACGTTGTTCGTCATCCCCGGGAGATCGATCAGAACGATATCATAATCTAGCGGGTCGACGTACTCGTCGAGGAACTGTTCTAGACGGCTGTACCGCTCGCGAGCGTCGTCGATGTTCCCGAGTTCGGCGTCAAGTGTGTCGAGTCCGGGATGTGCAGGAATCAACGCTGGCCCCTCACCCGTATCGATTACGAGGTCGTCAACAGCGTCGTCACCAAGTTTCTTCGCAATCGTTCCCCAGGAGTCGTCAAACACGGTACTGATGTTTGGCCAGGCTTCGTCATTTTCAATCTGCTCCCGGTATTCCTCCCAGACGCCGAAGTGTTTCGCAAGATCACCCTGTTTTCCAGCGAGATCGATCAGCAATACATTCTTTCCCAACTGGCTGAGAGCGACTCCGAGATGTGCCACTGTAGTCGTTTTACCTGTTCCACCCTTATCCAGAAAGGCAGCCGCACGCTGTGTATGTCCCATCAAATTTCTCCTATAGTATTTCCTATAGAGCTTTCTATAGACTTTAATCTGTGTCAGACATATGTGTGTGTGAAATGATGTTATATCCGAGTATAATTGTAGCCCACTGCTAGGTGTGGCAGAACCATGGCGACGACTCTACTGATGTGATTACAGACCATCTTCAATCAAGCTCGTCGTAAATGTGCTTGCGAATTTTTACATCGTCTTCTGCCAGTGTTCGAAGTATCGTCCGAAGATCGTTGGCAGATGCTGATTCAAGGAGATCATCAAGTGATTGATCACCGCCAACTGCTTCGACATCACCACTCGCGAGGACGGCTGCTACAACGTGCTTACAGGTAGGGGCATCGTCTGGACAGCTACACTGGCCTTCAACGTAACTTCCGTTCGAGAGAGTTACCTGAACATCATACGGTCGACTTCCCTGAACCGTGGCCTCAACTAGATTGTCGACGCGCGCGATATCTGTTACAGCCCCACGCTTGTAGTACCGTTCACCCCGCTCGTATCGTCCAGAATCAGTCACTGATCGAAGTGTCTCAGTGTCGACCGACAAAGATCGCTGTTGGGTTTGGAGTCGTGGAAATTCCTCAGTAACGGGGATATCACCTGGAACAGATGGATCAGCTCCCCGACGGTGAATATAGCCTTGTTGTGGCCATCCCAGTGGAAACCAACCTTCTGGATCGCTCACAACCTCCCAGCATGATTCGATTACGTCGACGTGATCGTCTGGGAGGATACCCTCAAGTGTCACTGTGCGTGGCGTCCGACCAGCGTCGAGAGAGACCTTCGTTTGGTGATCATCATTATCAGCCACCGTGTCTGAGTACGTGAGTCGGATATCATCAAGTGCGTTGATTGCTTCGGCGGTGAATCCGTGTCCAGTACGTTCGAGTTCGAATACGATATTGGCGTACTTGTGTTTCTCACGGTACTTGATGAGGGGGCGGTTGCTCCCGACAAGTTCTGTTGGGTCATACTCGGGGAGAGCAGTCCCAAAGACGATTGGAGTAATTGGCTCTGTGGGCGATTCTGGAAGACGATCTGTTTCGGGAGCTGCATCGTCAGTAGGCTCTCCAAGTGGTGTCTCAAAGAGACGTTGACAGGCCGGACAGACTGTCGCCCCGAGACCGTTGTTAGTCGTGAATTCGTATGCTTGACACCAGTCACAGGCTCGACGAGTATTATGATCAGTTTGACCCCAGTCGACATCTCGACGTGTAGTTACCTGCTTGAGGCCAGTGATAATTCTCGAACGGCGGTTTTGTTGACGCTCAAGTTCAGAGCGACATGATCCACAGAGATCAGAGTCGCTATCCGTGACAGTGGAGGGAAGGACAAGACGTTGATCGTCAGTTCGTCCTCGCGGGAATGAGCTGCCGCCGGTTGATAATGAGATAGACACTGAGGGAGATGAACTCTGCTTGGGGTCCTCTGGTGGTTCATAAGCGACAATATCGGTGGCAGTAACGGTTTCGTCAGGTTCGGACTCCGCGGCGAACTCCTCCCCATATCGACACCCGTCTGGGCCAACGACGTGCCACTTTCCAGAACCGGAGCGAGCGAACGTAGGCACGGGTGAGAGGACTCTGTGTGGTTCAAATAGCTTTTCGATCACTAGATTTTGGAAATATGTAGAGAGTAAATCAAGAAGTGTTTATGATTTGTTTTTATTTACCGGTTTGAGTGGAGTGAGTATTAGGGTTGATCGGTTATTGACTCAACTCTTGTTCACTCTCGTGTCGTTTCAGCTCTGAGTGGCTCAATTGCGGTATCTGCGTTCCTGATCACGGCCATTCGGCTGAAAACTGCGAACCATCAGAAAAATGTCAACAGCAACAACTTCGCAAACTGAAGGTAGCACAGATAATCAACCAGAAACTCAGGCAGTTATTGAGTTCTCGACTGTTAGTGATGATACTCGCCATCGATACCGGTTTGTCAGCTGTGAGGACACTGATCGGCTACGTCGAATCCACGAAATTAAGACGGATCGAGACTGGCGCAGAGTTGGCTCCCAGTTAGTCGACAGGCTCAAGGTGAATCGAGTTGAGCCGGAGACCGACCGAGCACCTCAGGAGCCAATGCCATGAGAGGCTCAGAGCAAATCGAAAACAGATCTGATCTCCTCGCACGAGAAGAAAGTGAAGTGACGACTGAAACCCGACCATATGGTGATAGGGCTGTTGTCTTGGAAGTAGCTGACGAGCAAGATCTGTTCAGAGAGAGACCAACGGTAGTAGTCTGTCCAGATTGTGGTGAGATTGTTGAGACATATCAGCAAGGACTGCCACCCGTTATTCCGCAGTTCAATAGCCGGTGTCCAGACTGTGAAGTGACTCTCAAGCGGTGGTGCGCAGTTGCTATCGATGCGATATGCGCAGATCTCGTCACTACTCAGAAATTGAATTCGATGGTTCAGGCCTACTGGAACGAGCAGTTCTGGAGAGGAATTACAACCAATAGGGGTGATGTTCGTAACGATGAGTTTGTTAATAGGTGCGGAACAAAATCATCTGAACTTGGTTGGGACGCTGAGCTCATCTGCCCGCTATGTCGGGATACGATGATATCTCTAGATCGTTCTGCTTCAGAGGTACCCTCGAGATTCGATTATCATCACTGGTCGGAACACCCTGACTGTGGAACAATGCTTTGTCGAGATTGTCATGATATCATCAGCCAAGACGAGTGTGATTACACCGTTGAGCAGCTAGCTCACGATTGGGGGTTGCGATCACGCAATGATTTCCAGGCGATCCGACTGGCTCTGCGAGATGCGATTGTGACTGGACGGGCTCTCAGTCCGAATAGGGCGGAGTATCTGGTAAATCGGTACAACCTCATCCAGACTCCAGCTGAGGTTAGAACACTACTTCAAGCAATTCTCGCTAACAGTGATCTGTATGACCAATTTGTCGACGACTCTCTGTGGACCGGCACAAACTGATTTAACTCACAATCTCTGCGTTACTCTTCAAGAAAGGCCTCGAAATCGCGGGCCGGTGAGCGGAAGCCACCCTCGTCGATCCACTGTTTGAGGCACTGGTCGGCTTCCTGTACTGAGATCTGTTGGTCTTCGACAAACCGAACTAAGAGACCAATGGACCCGG
>Ga0208282_10153_pt1 | contig 8754 bp, 6 predicted proteins | sample AntRauMetaVIRRA1_FD_184784 | JGI IMG/M metagenome (GOLD analysis project Ga0208282, IMG submission 184784) | Saline lake microbial communities from Rauer Lake, Antarctica, in enrichment culture - Antartic Rauer Lake 1 Metagenome VIRRA1 (SPAdes)... ...
GTCGGGGAAACTATACCCTCACGAAAGTCCCAAAGAAGTGCGCACGAACCCGCAAGTTGCCTCCGTGGGTCGGTAGCCGAACCCTCAACGGAGGAATCCTCGCGCTTTAGCGCGGGGAGGATGTCAATTACACTCTCGAGACGCCTCGTTCCGACCGCGCACCGCAATCGAACACGCACGCTCGCGTTCTCCGGTTTCGTTTTTTTGGCGCTGTTGAAGCCCGTAGCAGTCGGGTCAGTTGTTCCAGCAGCGGTCAGTACAAGAACAGCGACGATCACTTATAAAGAACGAGGCGGTGGCGTCGCCGGTGCGAGGGAGTCGGCCACCCGGAGCAACGCGGAGGGTGGCCGACGAGGCTGGGGAGGTGTGAGGTGCGGAGCGGTGCTGTGCGGGGTGGGGTGGGACTCAAAGGGGCAGCCGGCGAGGACGGCGCAGGCGACGTAAGGACCGCAGGGAACGAGCAGAGCGAGTGACTGAGGACCGCAGCGAGCGTGCGCCGTCCTCGCCGGCTGGGGCTTTGGAGACCTTCACCGTCGATCCGCTGGAAGCCACTTATAAGCGAGCGACTGGGACTTTGGAGAAGTCCACCGCGGGGTTGTCGATCACGACAGCCGCAGCGCTCGTCACTCGCTCACCACAGCCGGGGATCGCTTCGACGACATCGACGTCGCCACTACGCGACTGATACACGAAGAGAAGTCGGTCGGAACCGCAGCGGGCTTACTTGCCCTGCCGGTCGTTGCCGGTGACGCTCGGGCGGGTCTTCTCCGTACCCGTGCCGCGCGTGCGCTGGCCGCGACCCTTGGTGCCGGCGGAGGTGAGCCCGCGGAACGCGCGCCCCTTGTGGTCGTCCGAGGCGATCCAGCCGAGATCGCCGTCGTTCTCGATCGCGGGGTGGTTCGGGTCCACCAGGATCACTTCGTGCCACTTCTGGGAGCCGTCCTCACCGACCCAGTAGGAGTTGAGCACGCGGAGGTTCCGGTACTTGCGCGAGGCGCGCTCCTCCGAGATGCGCTGGATCGACTTGCGGCGCGAGAGCCGGTTGACACCCTGCCGCTTCGAGCGGCGGCCGGCCTTGTGTCGCTGCTTGCGCGAGCCGCCCTTGCGGACGCTCACGCGGGCGACGACGACGCCCTGCTTCGCCTTGTAGCCCAGCTCGCGGGCCTTGTCCAGGCGGGTGGGGCGCTCGATGCGCTCGATGGCGCCCTCGTCGCGCCACTCCTGTTTGCGCTGCCACTGTAGCTCTGCGAGTTTCCCCTCCTTGGGGGACCGCCACGCCTCCTTGATGTGCGAGTAGAAACTTCGTGCCATATGTTGTCCGCGGACGGTTGCGATTCAGCCGCGAAGCGGCCACATGTCGTCTCGTCCCGGGGCGCGGCGTCGACGGCCATCGCGGCGTCGAAGCCGGCTCCGGCGGCGAGTGCCCGCTGTGTCCGCACCAGCGAGTTACCCGTATTTCCCGCGGTTCGCCCTTAACCGCTTCGCAACGGCGGTCGCGTGGGGAATGGTGGCACTCGGCGATCGGTCAGGGTCGGGTGTCGGCGACGTCGTCGACGCCGAAGTGCTCGCGAGATCGACTCGATCGTGTCGTCGTCGTCGTCGAGTCCGTGATCGCGGCGAGCGTCGCGAGTCGGGTCTCGATCCCGAGCCCGACACCGCGTCGTGCGGGCGGCGCTGCGCGGCGCCGTCGCTCACCGGTCGAGGCGGAGCGTCATAAAGAAAAACCGCAAGGAGTCGGCCCGTGAGGGCCGGTGGTTAGCGAGTGTGAAGCGTCGCAGGTGCGTTACTCGTTACGCCGCGTCGCGAGGAGCGCAGCCGCGATGAGGGCGACGAGAGCGACGAGCGCACCGAAGCCGGGCGTGCCGTCTTCGGAGTCGCCGCCGTCGTCACCGCCGTCGGAGCCGTCGGATCCATCGTCGGAGCCGTCGTCACCGTCGTCGGTTCCGTCGTCACCATCGTCGGTGCCGTCGTCACCGTCAGTGACGTTGCCGTCGTCACCATCGTCACCGTCGGTAACGTTACCGTCGTCACCGTCGTCACCGTCGGTCACGTTGCCGTCGTCACCATCGTCGGTACCGTCATCGACTGCTTCGATGACCGTACCGTCGACGGACGGGTTCTCGTCAAGGCCCGTCTGCCGGACCGTGAACGTGTACTCGTCACCGACCGAGGTGTCACTGAAGTCGAATTCAGTCATCCACGTGCCGTCAGCGTTGACACGCACGCCCTCGCTCGTCTCGATGAACGAGGGACTCGTACCAGACGCCGAGCGGAGGCGGACGTTCACTTCAGTACCGGGCGCAACGTTCGAGGTGCCCGAGACGGCCTGACCCTCAGCGTTCGTCACGTTGTAAGGGTCCTGGTCGAACTCGAATTCACGCTCTGCCACGTCGAAGGAAGCGGTCACGCTCTGGTAGTACTCGTTGGTGAGCTCGTTCGTCGAGAGAGCGTCACGGTCCGAGTCAGACGGGTTGAGGAGGCGATCGTCCTGCACGCGGAAGCGTGCGTCGAACGCTTCGCCATCCTCAGCCGACGTGTCGTCGAGGTCGTAGACGACGTAGTAGTTGTTCGTCTCCTCGTCTGCGAAGACCGTCATGTTACCCAGGATGTTGCTCTGCAGTTCAGCGGGATCCTGGTTGGCGGTCGTCGAGGCCTGAGTCTGACGGACACGCAGGCTGAGCGCACCGTCGTTGGTGCCGATACCCGCGCCGGTGTCGGTCACTGCAGTGCCGATACCCGCGCCGGTGTCGGTCACTGCATCGTTAAGCGCGGTGGTCGGGTCGTCGTCGTACTGCGCGAGGAGGCCGGACAGGCCGGACGCCTCGATCTGGTGGATGACGTAGTCGCCCTCGGCGATCGTGCTCGCCTGGGTCACGTTGTCACCCTCAATCTGGGAGTTCAGCTCTTCGAGCCCGTCCTCATCGTCGGCATCTGCTGCGTCGACGATGTCAGTGACGGTGCCTTCAGAGGTCGTCCAGATCTGCTGGTTCGTCGTCGCGCGCTGTTCGAGCACGAGCGTCCCGATCGTGTCGGGATCGTCCAGCGTATCGTCGTAGTCGCTCGACGTACTCACCGAGAGCGTGTAGTCGCCATCGGAGAGGACGTCGGAAATCTGGTTCTGCTGGAAGTTGTCGAGCTCAGCGTCCGTGTCGTCCGGGTTCGCGAGCTCAAAGACCGTCCCGTTACCGGAGCTACCCGCGGCGTAGCTGTTGAACAGGACGTTCACTTCGTCTTCGCCGTTCGAGTCAATCGTGATGTTACCCTGGTAGCCAACATCGTCTTCGTCGCCGACGAGGAGCGTACCAGTTTCAGCGGTACCGTCAAAGGTGACGGTGATGTTCGCGACGTCACCCTGCTGTTCGGTGACGATGCTCTCGCCACCAAGGGTGAGTTCACCCTCGCCGAGCTCGGTCACTTCGATCGAGTCGGTGTCGGAGGCCGTAGTGTCCTCGACGTCGAAGTCGAAGGAGTAGTTGCCGCCGTCAACATCAGTGAAGTTCGCAACGAAGGCTTCGCCGTCCTGGACGTCCTCGATGAGCACCGTGTCATCGTCGCCGTCGTCGAGGCCGGTTGCGCTCTCGTCGTCGAAGATGTTCTCGAGTTCTTCTTCGGAGAGCTCGCTGTCGTCAAGGTCGCCGCTCACTTCAACGTCGAATTCGCTACGCAGCGATGCAACGTCGACGTCGATCTTCTCGTCGTTGTTCGCTTCATCCTCAGCAAACTCTGCCGAGAGGTCCTGCGTGAGAACTTGCGCCTCAGCGATGTCGGATACACCAAGAACCATCCTGAACTCTCCGTCAGTACCAGCGCCGGCCGTTCCGGCTGCTAGGAGCCCGTTAGACGTCCGAAGGACGTATTCGGCTTCACCACGGAGACGATCCGTTTCGATGGAGATCGTCCGATCACCGCTAACGGTGAGGGAGCGGGCTAGTCGCGTGTTGGTCGCGTACCCGTTACCATTGCGGTTAGTGACCTCTCGCACGGTGACCTCGTCACCGGGAGCAACATTGCTGCCACTAAGGTCAACAGTAACTGTCTGACCTTCCCAGAGCTGCGAACCGTCCCAATCACTATCGGTGATGATATCCGCATCAGAATCATCGACAGTGGCGGTACCATCAGCCTGAACGTTATTTAAGCTGGCCTCGAATCCGCTCGTACCGTTGTCGGCGTCAGCCGCCAACACAGCATGGAACTGGATCTCGTCGCCAGCACCGGAAGCGATTCCCTGACTGTCCAGATTGACACCCGTGAAGGTTGTGGGGTCTGCGTCTGTGGTAGCCGAAGTGGGATCGACAACAGTCGAATTATCGTTTCCAGTGATGAAGAGTGAAACTTCATCACCGGCGACCGGAGTGTTAGCCGGGTGCGAGACTGTGAAATCCGCGGAGTTCACATTGTCTTCGGTGAGCGGTGCGTCAAGGCTGACATCCTCAGCGGAGTAAACCTCGAAGTTAGCAATCGTGGAATCCGTTTCAGTGCCTGCACCAACGCTGTAGCTCAGCCGGTTTGTAGTACCGGCGGGACCTTCAACATTGCTGAGGTCGTGCTCGAAGGAGGCAGTGACTGTTGCGACGTCGTCTCCTGCGGTGGTACCTTTGACTTGGAACTCGAGAACGTTCGTGCTCTCGTCAAACTCCGAGCCGAGGAGGTTAACATTACCAGTCGTACTGGGGGAGATGGTTACGTCCTGTAGCGACGGAACAGCTTCCACGTCTGCCGCCTCAGAGAGGTCGACAGTCACGTTGTCGCTGGCATTGTCGCTAATTGTAACCTTTACCTGTACGTCCTGCTCTGACGAGTCGAACCCAGCCGTCACGGGTTCGGCGGCCGCAGAGTCGATGGTACTGTTTGTACCATCAAGGTCGGCTGCTGCCGGAGCAGCAGCGAAACCAATTGCGACCATGGAGACGACCATGATCGCCGCGAAGAAGACCGCACTGGCCTTCTTACGTGTATTATTGTCGTTTGTCATTGTGTGTTGTGTTTCGCATCGACCACAGCAGCTTTCCCGTCACCTTCGATCCACGCCCGATCTTCGTCGCCGCCAACATCATCATCAAATTGCGACCGGACTCGGTTCTCGGTACTTAGTACTGCAGTCATTTGGGTAGGGGTTGCAAGCGAAACATACAGCGGTCAATATAAATGCTTTGTGGGGTATTCATCGTGTGTTAACCCGTAACAACCACGCGAGAAGGCCTGAGGCGGACGATCTCTGTTTAAGCCGGGATTACCGGACAGCGGATCGTGGTATAAAGGCTCGCGATCGAACGGGCTGTGACCGCGATCGACCCCGAACAAATGCCGGATCGCCGCGAATCCGCGTCGGCGATGCTTGCGCGCAGTGGGGACTGGGAACCTCCCTGTGCGTCGACACCGCCCAGCCGCCGGGTATTTAGGGCGGTCGGGGACGTAGATACTCCCGGGTGCGCCCGGACGCGCCACCGCCTCGGGTAGGGGGTCGCGTCCGGCCGCGCCACACGCTCCCTTTCGACGCCGGAACCGCGCGAATTTGCTGCGCGTTCCGGGCGTCGACGGCGACTCCCCCGGTCGCCCGCCCGCGATCGACACCGAGACCCGCAGAGGCACACGCCGCGAACGCGGCCCGCGTGTCGGGTCCGGTCGGATCGGGGGTGACTGCAATACTCCCTGACGAATACTCGGATACTAACACTCATACGTCCGCGCCGGAGACGGAGCGGTATGCCAAAGATCAGCGTCGAGATCCCGGGCGAACTGCTCGACGACCTCGACGGCCACGTCGGCGACGACGGAAAGTTCGTGAACCGCAGCGACGCCGTCCGCGCGTCGATCCGCAAGACCCTCGACGTGCTCGACGAGATCGACGCGCGCCACGACCGACTCGCCGACGAGGCGGCCGAGGGCGCCGCCGACGCCACCGACCGCGACGCCCCCGCCGGAGGCGACGATGAGTGAGGGCGCGACGCGGACGGGAAGCGACGATCCGTTCGCGGCCGACCCGCTCGACCGCTCCGCGGTGGCCGCGGTCGGGCTGATCACCTTGTTCGTCGTCGCGCTCGCCACCGCACAGCTCACCGCCGCGAAGGTGATCGCGCTCCCGCTGCCGGTCGCGCTCCCAGTGGTCGGCCCCGAGATCACGCTGCCGGGCGCCGCGCTCGCGTACGCGCTGACGTTCCTCGCGTCCGACTGCTACGCCGAGCTGTACGGCCGCCGCGCCACGCAGGTGGTCGTCAACGTCGCCTTCCTCGCGAACTTCCTCGTGCTCGCGCTCGTCTGGTCCACCCTCGCCGCGCCCGGGATCGACCCCGAGATCGCGGCCGCCTTCGACACCGCGCTCGGCCCCGCGGCCAACGTCGTCGCCGGGAGCCTGCTCGCGTACGTCGTGAGCCAGAACTGGGACGTGGTCGTCTTCCACGCGATCCGCGACCGCACCGGCCGCGGCATGCTGTGGCTGCGCAACATCGCGTCGACCGCCAGCAGTCAGGCCATCGACACCGCGATCTTCGTCGGCGTCGCGTTCTACGCCGCCCCCCTCGTGCTCGGCTCCGGGGACCCGCTCCCGGCGAGCGTCCTCCTCGCGCTCGGCCTCGGCCAGTACCTCCTCAAACTCGCGATCGCCGTCCTCGACACCCCGATCGTCTACCTCGTCGTCGGCGCCGTCCGCGAGTAGTCCCGGAGCCGGACCGCTCCGGTTCGTTCCGATTCGATCCGCCGATTCGTTTTCGTTTTCGTGTTCTTCGTGTTCTTCGTGTTCTACTCGATCGCGAGCGCCCGCGCGGGCGAGGCGGGCAGGTCCGCGGGAACCCGCTCGAACGACTCGCCGGCGTCGCGGGTCCGGTAGAGCCCCTCGTTGTGCACCGCCCACATCGTCCCGTCCGCCCGCCCGCTCGCGAGGACCGCCCGGTACGTTCCCTCGCCGGTCGGGATCCCCCGGTCGTCGAGCCGCTCGAAGCGAGGGCCCGAGTCGGACGCGGCGCCTCGGTCCTCATCGCCGTCTCCCCGACCATCGTCCCCCGATGCCCGCCGGTAGAGGGACGCCTCGCCGCGGCTGTGCGCCGCCCTCGCTCCCGAGGCCGCGCTCACGAGCGCCGTCTCCGGGTCGCCGGGATCGACCGCGAGCCCCCAGACGTACCCGTGACCGAGCCCGCGGTCGACGACCCGCCACGAGTCGCCCCGGTCGTGGCTCTCCGCGAACCCGTCGCCCGCGGCCGCGTACACCCGGTCGGGCGCGTCCGGGTGCGTCGCGAGCGCGTGGGTGTCCCGACGCGAGCCCTCGGGCCGGTCCACCCACGTCTCCCCGCCGTCGGGCGTCACGACCAGCGCTCCGGCCTCGATCCCGACGAACCACCGCTCCGGGTCGGCCGGACACGGCTCGATCCACCGGACGTGGTGGGTGTCGGGCCGAGGCGGAAACGACCACGCGGACGCGGAGGGGACCTCGGTCAGCCCCCCGATTCGCTGGACGGTCTCGCCGCCGTCCGTCGACCGATACACCCGCGAGGGCTCCGTCCCGATCCAGACGACCGCGGGGTCGTGCGGGCTCGTCGCGACCGCGGTGACCGCGTCCGGCCCGGACCCGCCCGGACCGAGGCTCTCGGCGGCGACGCGCTCGAAGGACTCTCCGTCGTCCGTCGAGCGGAACAGCCCCGCGTCGAACGTCCCGGCGAGCACTCGGGCGTCGTCGAGGTCCTCGGAGGCGTGGCCCTCGCCGCCAGAAACGACCGAGAGGCACTCGACCGCGCGGTCCGCCAGCCGGACCGAGACCGACCCCGTCTCGGGATCGACGATCCGGAGGCCGTCGTCGTAGCCCGCGTAGACGCGCGTGTCCATGGCTCCGTGTTCGACGCGCGGCAGCAAAAGCCTTCGACGGACGCAAGAGACTTACCCGACGCCCCCGTGAGAACTATACGCATGGATCTCCGCGTGCAGGGGGATGTCCCCCCCGACCCGTTTCTCGGCGCCGCCGACCTGTTCGAGACCGAGTGGTCCCTCGACGACCCCGTCCACGTGAAGGTGCGCGAGGACCCCGACGAGCGGACGTGGGCCGGCCACTACGACGGCTACCACGTCCTGAACGTCTCGAAGCGCGCCGCCACCAGCGCGATGGCCCGCGAGCTGGCCGTCCACGAGCTGTCGCACATGGCCCGCTACGAGGAGGGGCACGCGTCTCACATCCAATCGACCGAGGAGGCGCTGTACCTCGGGCTCTCCGGCGAGACGGTGGAGCGCCGCAAGCTCGCGCACTGTTACCAGATCGCGAACCACATGAAGGACATCTACGCCGACGACATCACGCTCTCGGTCGCGCCCGCGGACAAGCTCCTCGGCTTCCTCGAGTCGACCCTCGCGGCCGCCGTCGCCGACCGCCCCGAGGTCTCCCGGGACGGCGCCCCGCCGGTCACGGCCGGTGCCGACCCGGAGATCACCGCGGTCAACGCCGCGTTCGCGCTCGCCCTCGTCGAGCGCCACGACATCGCCGGCCCGGGCCACCGTATCTACGACCTCGCGCGCGCCGCCGGCAGCGACACCGACGCCGTCGACGTCGACGCGTTCAAGGAGCGGTTCCTCGCGCTCGGCCCCGACCCCTCCGAGAGCGACTACCGGAAGGCGCTCGTCGCGGCCGCTCGCGCGTACGCCGTTTGAAAGTCAAAAACGCGCTGAGAGCCGGTTTCGGATCGTGTCGATGAACGACGGAGTCGACAGACCGCGACGGCCGCTTATAAATCGAAATGCGGTCGGCGCGCGCGCCTGTGAGCGCCCATCGGGCGC
>Ga0208282_10177_pt1 | contig 7992 bp, 7 predicted proteins | sample AntRauMetaVIRRA1_FD_184784 | JGI IMG/M metagenome (GOLD analysis project Ga0208282, IMG submission 184784) | Saline lake microbial communities from Rauer Lake, Antarctica, in enrichment culture - Antartic Rauer Lake 1 Metagenome VIRRA1 (SPAdes)... ...
GGTCATGGAGCTCAAGCAGGTCAGCTTCCTCGAGTTCGTTGATCCGACGGTAACACGTCGCGATCGGGACGTCGAGCTCGTCGCTGAGGTCCTGTGCGGACATCGCGTCGCCGGTCGCGGTCAGAATATCCGTGTTGTACTTGTTGCCGAGCACCGTGATCAGGTTGTCCCCCACCATTCACGTTATCGAAACTGATTTTTAGTCTTAAAAGGGTATCGGAAATCATTATCGGCCGAGATGCCGCTCCGGGACGCTGTCGAACAGTGTGTCGGACGTTCGGCTTCTTCGGGTATTTCCGGGTGTTATCGCCGGTGATAGCCGCCACCGTGGGTTTATACGTCGACTCCGGTCACGGTGGGTATGGAGCTCATCGAGGGGTTGTATCTCGTGACGACCACCGTGCTGGCCGGCGCGAGCGTGACGCTGCTCGCGTTCGCGGTTTCGGCGTACCGGTCATCGGGTCGGACGGCGATGGCGTACCTCGCGGTCGGGTTCGGGCTCGTCGTCCTCGCCGCCGTGGCGACGCCCGTCGCCGCCTTCCGGACCGCGTTCGCGAACCCGCAGGCGCTACTGCTCGTCAACACCGGGCTGCTGGCGGCGTCGATGGCGCTGGTCGCCGGGAGCCTCGCGGTGTACGAGCCCGGCACGCAGGAGTTCGTGATCCCCGACTCGGAGCTGGCGCGGATTCAGGACCGCTGAGGCGGGTCGGGACCCCGCGGAGCGGCCGAAGCGATCGGCGGCGGCGGACCAGCGGATTCGGGAAGCGACTGTCCGACGATCGCACGCGCGAGCGTCGCGGATCCGCGTCCCGATCGCGCTCGATCCGGCCGTCTATACAGCATCGTCACAGATCCAGCACAGATAATCTGATTGTGGCTTTGTTGATGTATTCAAAAATTATCTATTAGAAAATAATGCGATAATCGCAACACTGCAGCGTTTTATCAATTCAGATAATCTGCACGGAGTCTTTAATAGGGAAATTACACTTCGTAGCGATAACGCCCGCCGGGCAGGCCGGGGGCCAACGCAACACACAATGTTCGAAACAATACTGGACGAGGAAGAGCGCGGTCAAGTGGGGATCGGGACCCTCATCGTGTTCATCGCGATGGTGCTGGTGGCGGCGATCGCCGCCGGCGTCCTGATCAACACGGCCGGCTTCCTCCAGACGCAGGCGGAGGCAACGGGCGAAGAGAGTACAGCGCAAGTGAGCGACCGGCTGCAGGTGGTGAGTCAGTCCGGAACGTTTGACGATGCGCAAGGAAACGGACAGATCGTCGAACTGGATTTTGTGCTCGCTCAGTCGCCGGGTGCGTCCAACATCGACCTGAGTGAGACTTCGGTAGAACTCATCGGAGAAGACGGACAAGAAACGTTCACACTCAGTACTGCCGCTGATGGGACCAATATTGATATGTTCAAAGGAGACAATACTGTCGTCTTCACCGATACCAGTGACCGGGCGCAGGTGACGCTTGGACTCGACGCAAACAGTGACCTCGTCAATAACAACGCTGGTGATAGTCCCTACGTACTTGAGGAAGGCGACTCGATGAGTATAACGTTCACGACGGCGAGCGGTGCGACGACGACTACTGAGATCCGCGTGCCGAGTACCGTCGTCAGCGATTCAGTGAGGCTATAATAATGTTCGAATTCATCACTAACCGTGAGGATCGCGGCCAAGTAGGGATCGGGACCCTCATCGTGTTCATCGCGATGGTGCTGGTGGCGGCAATCGCCGCTGGCGTCCTGATCAATACAGCTGGGTTCCTCCAGACACAGGCCGAAGCGACTGGTGAAGAGAGTACAGATCTCGTCTCTGAACGGATCGACGTAACGAGCGAAGTTGGCATCGTTGGTAGTGAGGCAAACGGTGAACTGAGCGAGATTCGTCTGAGCGTCTCGGGTGCACCCGGTGCCGATCAGATTGATCTGAGTGAAACGACAATCCAAGCCGTCGGTCCCGGTGGGCAACAGAATCTAGTGTTTACGGATAGGACGGCCGCTGATTCCGTTACTATTCTGTCGGGCAATGATACGATCGCTGTTCCTAATGAAGTCGTTCAAGGGGAAGATACGATTCAGGTAGGCGTCAGTACTTTCAGCGCGTATAGTCCTCCAGGTGAGACGCTTGAACTGACTGATGGTAGTGATACAGTTACGAGAGACATTGGCGATGCTGATGAGGATTCGATAATTACTATCGATGTCAGTACTCTCGACACTACTAACAACGATATCGATGCCAGTATCAATGGTGGTACCAGCCTTTCGGTTTCGAGTAGTACGATTAGTACCGTCACCGGACAGATCAGCGAACTCAACTCGAATCAGTTCGCTGTCGGTTCTGACACTAGTTTCGAGTCGACGCCGGTGCTTGACGACGAGAACGACTACACGATCCTAATCAACCCCGACGCTGGCGCCTTCGAAGATGGGAGCCCCTTCGGGGAGGGACAGAGTGCTACGCTTGACATCGTCTCACCTGCCGGTGCGACGACGAGTGTCGAACTGCGCGCACCTGATCTGTTCAACAAAGACGGCGAAGCCGTCAGACTCTAACGAGTCCCGAACAGCCCCGTAACCACTCTTCCGGCGGAACTGCTCCGCCCGGAACACCTATTTTCTCGCGCGATAACGCCTACGCCATGAGTGACCACGACGCACCGGCGGCCGATCCGGACGTGCCGCCGGCCGACCCCGAAGAGCTCGACTTCACCGACGACGAGACCGTCGTCGAGATCGGGGAGAGCCGGTACGTCGTCGGGACCAACGGCCGACCCAACGTCGGGCGAGCGAGACCGAGGGATTCGCCCGCCGACGAGACGGGATTCACCGCCGCCGATCCGGAGAGCTCCGCGGCGCGACGCCCGCCTGGCGGTGCATCCCGAGCGAACGCGGCCGAAGCCGGCACCGCCAAGAGTACTCCCCGGGACGCCGGGGTCGCTGGCGGGGCGGCCGTCGACCGACAGGCGGTGAGCCGGTGGCTCGCCACGTCCTTCGACGACGACGGGTTCACTTACGGGATCGACGCGACGCTGCACGTCGACGGCGACACCACCCGCCAGCGGATGGTCTCGAACGACGTGACCGCCACGTTCGACACCCTCGTTTCGTGGTTCGCGTCGAACGCTGGCCCGAGCTCGCCGACGCCGGAGGCGCTCGGCCTCCTGCTGGTTGCCTCCGAGACGACCGTCGATCTGCCGGCGGTCGCGATAAAGCGGTTTGCGGCGAGCCAAGGGCTCACGGCGAGCGACAGCATCGGCGACCTCGTCAGCGCGGCGGAGGAGGCGGGCGGGTTTCGGATCGAGTAGCTGGCGGTCGGTGACGAGAATGGCTTATAAAACCACGAGCAGCGCGACGCCGAGCAGCGCGAATGCCGCGTACAGCCCGGCCATCACTTCGCGTTTCAGCGGGCTCCCGAGCGGCTCCGCGGTCAGGCGGCGGATCGGCGGCAAGATCGCGATCCCGCCGAGAATCAGGGGGAAGGCACCGACCTGCGGGACCAGCGTGAGCGCGACGACGATCGTCCCGTAGCCGAAGACGTAGCAGCCGCGGCGCCAGAGCTGCTCGCGGTCGGTGAGTTGCTCGGTCGGGACGAATCCGGACCCGCCGCCGTCGTTCCCGGTACCACCGCCATCGTTTCCGAAGTCCCCACCGCCTCCGCCGCCCGTCCCCCCGGACTCGGCGGCCACCTGCTGGGCCTGCCGCTGTACGTACTCGTCGAGCTCCTCGGCGGCGTCCTCCGTTTGGGGGGCGCCGCAGTCGACGCAGTAGCGGGCCTCGTCGTCGAGCGACGAGTCACATCGGGGGCAGGTCTTCATCCTCATCGAAACCGTACCGCGGGCGGACTTAACTCTTCGGAGCTTTGTTGAGGCTTCGACCCCGCTCCGGTCCGTCGATTTGCTTCGCGTTCCCCCGCGAGAAGTCGATCTGGTTCTCCGACGCGATAATCGGGAGGGTACGCTTTAGTCGCTGATATCCCGAGGACCTACCAACCGACGACGGGCCGTCGAAGCGACTCGGCCCGTCACCACGAAACGGACACCACGATGACCTCCAGATATTCACCGAACGACGCGGATCGGTCTGGTCGGACGACGACGGCCGACGGTCGCAGCGGACGGACCACCGATTCGGGTAGCGGGCGCGCCGACTCGCACACGAAACCGGGCGAGGGGAACGGGGAGGGAGACATGGAGGCGACGCTCCGCGCCCGGCTCTCGGACCTCGCCGTCGTGCTGGTCGCGCTCGCGGTACTCCTCTCGTTCCTCGGCGCGGCGGCCACAGGCCCCGCATCGGCGACTCTCACAGGAGGAGACGCGGCGACAGCCGGTGGAGGCGAGGTCGCCCCGGCGATCGCGACCGACGACGACGCGGAACCGGGTGGCGCCGCCCGGCGGGAGATCAGCGGATCGTTTAGCCGACCGACGTACACCGGGACGGCGGGGGATCCCGTGGAGATCAGACACGTCATCGGCGCGTCCGGAAACGACAGTGCGTACCTGCTGATCGGCGGCAACCGGCTTACCGACTCCGGCGGAACGGTCGGGTTCGTCGACGTTGTCAAGGCATCCGGCGGGTCAACGACAATTAACACGCGGCTTCTCGGGACGAACGAGAGCAACGTCGAGAGCTGTAGCGACCCCGCCACGAACTGCGACCTTGAGTTCAGAAACGAGGACGGCGACGTGATCGCGAAGAGCCTCGCGAATCTGTCCGGCGCGGCCGGCGCGACCGGCGCGACCGGCCTCGCACGCCCCCTCGCGCCGCAGCGATACCGGCTCGCGGTCACGAACGGGACGTTCATCGTTCGGGACTCCGGTGCGGTGGACCCGGTCAAGGTGGCCGCGGAGTCCGACCTCATGTTACAGAGCCCGACGTTCCACGACGATGTCGAGGTGTTCACGACCGCGGACAGCGACGTGATCACCGACGGCGAGGGCGGGACCCAGTCGCTCGACGCGCTCAGAGAGAACGGGCTCGACCGCACGGCGGTGACGAAGGGCGATCGCGTCGTGCTCGGTTTCGAGTCGACGGGGATCTGGGGAGCCCTCTCGTACTTCGCCGAGCAGCGGTCTGGTGAGCCGCTTGAGCCCGGGACGCAGATCGATCACCGGGTCCTCGCCGACCTCCTCGAAGCCGAGGAAGGGGTCTCGCTGCGGATCCGGCAGACGAACCCCGGGCGAAACGAGCAGAGAGCGGAGTTCGACCTCGCGAACGCCGATTCAGACGATGTCACGCTCTATCTCGCGGAGGGAGAGGCGCTCGAACGCGGGGACAGCGACCGAGCGCCGAGCCGGTTCTACCTCGCGGTAGACACGAGCGACGGGGGACCGTTCACCGACGACCCCGAGCCGGGCGACGAGTTCTCGGTCGAGTTCGCCCTGGAAGGAACCGAAGGCGAACGGTACGCGTTCCGTGACGGCCCAGAGCCCCCGGCCGCCTTTGAAGCGGAGTCGAGCACGGACGACCGGGTGTCGGAGCAGTACCCGTACCACGAGAGCGCCGACGGTCGGGTGAGCGCCGAGGCGTCGTTCAGCGTCAGTGAACGCTACCTCCGCTACGAACACGTCACCGCCGACCGCGACCTCCTCATCGAGGCCGGCAACGAGAGCATCACCGGAACGACCTCGATCCTGCCCGCGACGGAGCTGTCGGCGACGATCGTCAGGGACGGCGAGGAGGGACCGTCACGGACCGAGTCCGAGCTGACGATCGACAGCGGAAACTTCTCCGTCGACAGCGGGCTCGCCGACGCGGCGCCCGGGACGAAGGCGAGCTACCGGCTGTACCGAGGGCAGTCGCTGCAGGACAGCCGGACGATCCTCGTCGTCGCGGACGCCGGAGACCCCGCTCGCCTGCGACTGGCGAACGGGACGACGACGAACCTCACGGTGACTCGGGGCGAGTCGCTGTCGAATCTCTCCGCGACGGTGCGAAACGTCGGGCAGTTGCAGACCCGGGAGCGACTGTCGCTCGACATCGGCGACGGGGAAATCGTCGAGGATCGCCACGTGACGGTGGGCCCGGAGGCCTCGAAAAACGAGACGTTCGCCGAGATCGACGCCGGATTAGAGCCCGGTGAGTACCCGTACGTGTTCGCGATCGACGGGCACAGCGTGAACGGAACGCTGACCGTGGAGGCGGACCCGTCGGTGACGCGCGTCGACGACGCTGGCGCCGACGAGGGGGACTCCGCGGCGGCCGACGGAGCGGAAAGAGGAGACGGAGCAGGCGGGACAGACGAGGCAGACGGAGACGGTTCGGACGATGAAGGCTCGGAGCAAGAGCCTTCGAGCGATGGCGGCGAGGGAGACGCTTCCGACGAGGAAGTCCCGGACGACGAGGCGCCCGACGCGCCGGCAACACTCTTCCCCTTTGGCATCGGGACGCGGGAGACCTTCGGGGGGACGCTCCTCGTGGGCGCGACGTACCTCCTCGGTCACTGGGTGTGATCGCGGTTGGGCTCGCTGTTTTCATCAGCTCCGCGATCGGTTCTCAGCGCTGAGAACCGCGGGGGAGTCGTTAAGTGAACGCTGTCCCGCGTTCCGGATAACTATGGCAACGCGCGTGCTTATCGCGGACGATTCGGAGTTCATGCGGAACCTGCTCCGAGAGATCCTCGAGGGGGAGTTCGAGATCGTCGGCGAGGCCGAAAACGGCGTGGAGGCGGTCAACATGTACGAGGAACACGGCCCCGATCTCGTGATGATGGACATCGTGATGCCGATCCGCGACGGCATCGAGGCGACGACGGAGATCCTCGAAACGAACCCGGAGGCGACGGTGATCATGTGTACCAGCGTCGGTCAGGAGGAGAAGATGAAGGCGGCCATCAAGGCCGGCGCCGAGGGGTACATCACGAAGCCGTTCCAGAAGCCAAACGTGCTCGACGCCATCGGATCGGCGGTATAATGCGCGTCGACGTTCGGGCGCTCGGCGCCTGCAACCGGTTGGCAGAGCGGGGGGCTAGACAGGCCGCCGGCGCGCTCACCGACCTGACAGGTACGGACCTCTCCGTGGAGGTCACGGGCGCCAGCGTCGCCAGCGGCGAGGACCTCGCCGAGGCGTTCGCCGACCGGGAGTCGATCGGCGTGAGCGTGGGGCTCCGCGGCGGACTGGAGGGCGAGGCGGTTCTCGCGTTCGACGCGGGCAACGTCGACGCTCTCCTTTCACTTCTCCCGGGCGGAGCGTCGATGGGACGCAGCGCGGTGACAGAGGTCGGGAACATCGCGCTCGGCGGCTTCCTCGACGGCTGGGCGAACTACCTCGGGGCGGCGATCGACATGACGCCGCCCCGGTACTTCGAGGCCGACGGCGCCGCCGTCCTCCCCGACGGGGCGCTGGCCGGCGACGGCGTGTTCCTCTTCGAGAGCCGGCTGGACGCGACGACGACGGATCTCGACTTCTCCATCTACATGCTCCCCGACTCCGGGGAGTTCCGCGACCTCGTCGTGGGCAAGACCGCGCCGGCCGCGGCGCCGGGCACCGACGGCGGGGTGGGGACCGACGATGCCGAGAGCACCGCGATCCCGTACGAGTCGCTGTCGACGTTCGCGTCGCTGGCGAAGCGGGGCTCCACGAACGCCGCCGACAACATCGCGATGATGACGGGCCTCGACACGAGTGTCGACGTGAGCCGACTCCGATTCGTCCCCCTCGCCGACGTGCCTGCCGAAGTCGGCGTCGAGCCGCACGCGGGGACCGTCTTCGAGCTTCAGGGAGAACCGAGCGGCTACCTCGCGATCCTCTTCGAGGAGGAGTCCGCGGCGAAGATCGCGGCCTCAATGCTCCCGAACGAGCCGGACGAGCCGCTCGGTCGGATGGCGGAGAACGCGCTCTGTGAACTCGGCAACGTAATGACGAGCGGGTTCATCGACGGCTGGGCGAACGTGCTCGGCACGTCGATCACCCACTCGCCCCCGGAGTTCGTCCACGACATCGGCTCGGCGGCGATCAGCCCGCTGGTCGCCAAGCTGAGT
>Ga0208282_10178_pt1 | contig 7942 bp, 14 predicted proteins | sample AntRauMetaVIRRA1_FD_184784 | JGI IMG/M metagenome (GOLD analysis project Ga0208282, IMG submission 184784) | Saline lake microbial communities from Rauer Lake, Antarctica, in enrichment culture - Antartic Rauer Lake 1 Metagenome VIRRA1 (SPAdes)... ...
CGCGAGAGCGGGACGTTTCACACGAGAGAACAAGCCGTGTCGTAGACCAGCAAATATCCTACCTGCGGTACGGGAAGCCCCGGCGTTCACGCCGGGGAGGATGTCACGATTGAAAAGGCAATGGATATTAAACGCGAAGTTCGTACAGGGGAGCGAGATGATTATACAGAAAACGAAGCGATAGGAATTATTGAAAACGTTTATAATATTTAATTAAATATTCAGTTTTTAACATAATTCTATTTTATAGCTGTTGAATCATATTCCTAGATGTGTGTAATATTTTAACTTTAATAATTTCTATGTAAATTATATAAAAAGGATACCGACAAGTCTTTTATGCTGTATCTATATTTATTATATATGCAAAAACAAATACAAAGTTTGTGGAAGCATGAGTCTGAGTATTATTTTGATGACTTAATCAGAGACCTTATTTCTTCAGACCTTATTGCCAGCGTTACATTAGTTGATGATTCAGATAGTCCTGAATCACATATTGAACGAAGACGATATCGCGCATATCTTAATCATACTATTCAGTCTTCAGAACGATTACGTCATCGTTTAATGGATGAACTACAAGTAGCAGTATCTCCAACACATAAAAAGTACGCAATAGAAATTATTGGTGTTTATAGAGATTATTAATTTTGAAAATTATATTTTAATGTTTGAAATTTATCTTTACCGTATCCTTGAATAATAACCTGTTTCTTTTGTGTATTATATCCTATCCCTCTAGCTTGATTTTTAAAACCTCTATGTGCGTGATTATTTCGACCAATTGCATCATTAATTACTTCACGACATTCTTCCGGTGGCATTTCACATTTGAAAATATAACAAATTACTTTATTTTTATTATTTTTTATACCAAATATTATTTCATTATCTTCTAATCGAATATATTCGGCATTTGGATAACTTTTTCTTAATGTTCGGGCGTCAAAATCATCAATCATGTCTTTCATTCTATTCATGATTTTATCATGAATCATAGGTATATTTTATTTTTAGCTTAATGACTATATAATTATTTATTTTTATTAATATTAAAGATTATATAATAACATATTATATTACGAAATTTATTCCACATATCATAAATAGTATATTATTATATAATCTAGTGGTCGTCTTCTCTCCATTTGTAGTTACAGTCTACACACTCAAAAAATCGCGTTTCTGATTCATCTGCAGACCGAATCTGTTTCATTTCATAGTATGCTTTATCATGACCGCATTTTGGGCAGATAGTTGTAGCCGTAGAACGACCATCAGATTTATCATCTCTAAGACGCGTACCCATACTTGCCTCATCTTGACTTTCCGTAACAGATGTTTCTCCTGTAATCTCTGTAAATAAATCAGACATATCTTTCTTTTTCTCAGACATAGTATATACAAAAATAGATGCCGTTATAAGTCTTATGAATTTATTTTAAAATCGCATATTTTATATATTTCAAGTTCTTAGAATTAAACATGGATGAAAATTCAATATATGCAGATTTACACATGCATACACCGAATTCGGATGGAACGGTAACATTAGATAAACTACCAGAAATTGCACAGGAGAATAATCTCCGCGCTGTTGCTATTACAGACCATGATAGAACACACCCGAAACTTTCAGAACCAATACAAGTTATCAATGGTGTTGATGTAATTAGCGGTATTGAATTACGTGTAAAACCAGACTCATTAGATGAACGCGTTGATTTGTTAGGTTATGGTGTAGAGCCAACAAATGAATTAAATAATATACTTAAAGATATTAGACAAAACCGAATTGAAAGAAGTCAGAAAATCATTGATTTGATTGAAGATGAAACAGGTGTCCGTCTTGATATGAATATATCAGATAATACAGGTAGACCGCATATTGCGCGGGCGATTGAAGACGCTCCAGAGTTAGATTATACATATGGAGAGGCGTTTGATGAATTAATTGGAAATGATTGTGTCGCATACAAATCTCGTGATATACCATCATTTGAAGAAAGTATAGGCGCACTACGTGAATCATGTCACTTTATCAGTCTTGCACATCCATTTAGATACGATAATCCTCAGGCTGCGTTACAAATTTCAAAAGAATTGGACGGTGTCGAAGTTAATTATGATTATGGTGATATGCTTATAGAATCACCTAGTTTGGCTCAGGATGCTGTAGACCGATTCGATTTAACTATGACTGGGGGGAGTGACGCGCATGATATTGAGTCAATAGGTTCTGCAGGATTAACAAAAAAAGATTACAAAGAACTACTATCTGTGTCAGGTTTGGAGGAGTACAAATAAACGAAAAGTAATTTTCTTTATACTATATGAATTAGTCGTTTATACAATTTTACTTGTTCAATTCAACCAGTACTTTTTCTTTCTCAGACTCTGTTAGATTAGCTGTAATTCGATTCAAGATTTCTCCTTCCGATTCCCCTAGTGCGTTACAAATAACGCTCATAGAGAACATACGCGATTCACAAAGTGATTCTGATAGGTCAACGATATCCTCTGTATCATATTGTTCGTACGTAACGAGATTTTTATCAATATCTTTGTATTCTGATGTTCGTACAGGTTCGATAGTTTCTTCTGTATCCGTTTCAGTGGTAACTTCTTCTTCGACAGTTTCTTCCCCACTAGATTCGAACTGTTTCAACATATCATCTACCGTTACTTCTCCACCCCAATTATCATCAATACTCTCGGTAGATTCCGTATTTTTGTTTGGGTCTTCTTTATGGGTAACATGATTTACATCATGGTCTTCAGAATGGTTTTTATGTCCAGCCAAAGCCATCTTTGAATATGCCCATTTTTCACATTCAGAACAATTGTATACATCATGTGGTGATGAAATCATATTACGGCGAAGCGTTGCAACCATTTCACCAGTATCGAATGATAGGGATTCGATATACGACCGGCTATAACACGATACATCGGGAAGATTTAGGCGGAATGTTTCAAATTTCCCTCGTGAGATTCCCGTTTCCTCAATAACTTCAGCTAGTGAAGCATTAGGATTGTCAATCCAATATAGTAGAACTTGCTTTTGATTATCATTTGCGGGGATAATTGGTGCGCACGTTTTTGTAGTCACAAGTTCAGACAACATTTCCTCTGTTACATCATCCATCGAGAATGATAGAAACCGGTCAAATTTATTTCGCTTGTACGAAATAACCTCACTGACATCTTTTACGCTTGGTTCACCGGTCGTATTTTTATCAGCCTTTCGATATGCGTTAATCAAAATCTTTTCCTCTGAATCGGATGTGAGGACTTTATCAGAATCAAGATTGTATTCATGACCAGTCTTAATTGCGTTCATACGCAAACGTTCTCGTTCACGTAGAACTTCTTCTGTTTCATCCGTAGATTTGGATAATACACTATGAGAATCAACACACGCGTATGAGGTGAGTTTCTTCATAGAAAATCCACTTTTAACATGTTTTGCGATTGGGAGATGTGGGAATGTAAGAAATGCCGTGTACACGGTTGTTTTTACACTGTCTTTATCACGACAAATATTTGAATGCATATCAAATTGTGAATTGTGCGAAGGGTCTACAATAATCGAAGGGACATATCCTGTTTCATCAGGGTATCCTCGGTGTTTTGGTCTTTTACTATTTGCAACTTTCTGATGCAGATGTTTTTTCGTACTTGCAGCTAGTCGGTCATCAACAGATTTTGTTAGAGTTTCAACGAATCTCATATTTAGGTCCTACTGAATAACTTCTTCAAGTCACTCAGTGTCTATCATATAGTAATAGAGGGTTATACTAAAAGTTTACTATATGAGTTATCGTACAGCCCTTGTTTATTTACAATTATTAAAATATAGTCTCTATATTAATATGAATAATACCAGTTACAAATATAATACTAGATAATATCTGTCTTCGAAGAGATGATGAAGAATCCGTATCATATCCAAATAATATAAAATAAATATCCATTACATACTACACTATCTACTAATGATATAAATTAACCGACGCGTGAATTATATTATTCGTATGTTTTATTTGATTTAAATTTTTTCCGAGCATCTGTATATGATACATATGCGACGTAGATATGGGCTAATGGAACGAGAATATTAAATACTAGTCCAAGCGTATAACTTACCATCAAAATAACAAAGCCCACCATATAAAACATGATGAACAATACGATTACAGTAAATCCTCTCAGAAATTGAAAATTCACAAACAGGTGGCCGAATCCGGGCACTAAGAACGAAATCACGGCTGACAGGATAGCTCGAATCATACATACTTATTTCTTGTATCTATATGTAAAGATTACGATTTGACTTTATATTATATTATATTAAAATATAATTTTGAATCCAATTATAAATATATACGTAAATCCGATGTGATATAATAGATTTGATGTATATGAGAATAATAAAAATTTATATGTTGAATATTGGCTTTTACCGGCAGGTATAGATGAAAGTCCTCTCAATCCCATTGTGAGGTTTGTAATAAATATAGTTAATCCTATATTATTTGAAAATTTAGATGATATATTGCTTATCTTAGGGTTTCTCTGATTATTTTGAAGTATGTTTTTTATTTTATCTGGTAAGTATGCAGAGATATTTTCATTTGGATTTTTACTCTGTGAAAATATGATTAATTCACCAATTGTTGTAGATAATGCTGTTATGCAACATATTGCGATTATAGCATTAACATTCGTATATCCTGATAATATGAGGTATGTAGAAATTAAAGTAATTGAAGGTATCATCTTTCCGATTAATAAACCTCTAGAAAACAATAAAATAAGAACAACAGGGAATCCAAATTTTATTATAACTTCATATATAAATACATCTAATATACTCATTACTATTTTTCTATGCGCAAATGTATTTAAACTTTTCATAGTCTGATGTGTTTAATATACTTATAGCATACTAACAGATAGATTACCACCCTTCAAACAAATCAATATCCTTATAATCAAGTATTGCTTAGTAAGAGCGTTATGGAATGGATTCTAAATATTCATCCAAGGTCTTATGAACGTATTTTAAACGGGGATAAAACTATTGAATCGCGTATACCTGACCCATCTCGTAAAGTGGATACTAATTATGACCTTATGATGGAAGAAGAATATATTCGATTTAAATTATCGGATAATAAAAATATCGTTGATAAAAAATATCCCATTATGTTCGTTACTCATTATGATTCAATTGAAAGTATGCTTAATCAAGAAAGTATACATGAATTATTTCCCTATGTAAATACAATTAAAGAAGGAATAGAATTGTACTATATGTTTTCAGATTACAAAGAAAGAGAACAAAAATATGGTATATATGCAATCGGTTTAGGTATACCAGAATAGATTTAATCTACATAACATATGATTTACTTACAATTTCCTGAGGGACAGGTATTCCATTTATCCTAACTTCAGGTTCTCTTTCTAACTTGACTTGAGATATAGAATCTCTTTTGAAATAATCACTAATAACTTTACATTCTGAAATTCCAATTGCTCTTTTTACTAACTGTTTTGCATTTTCAGATATAGAATCATGGTCTGTGTTAATATCTTGAATTATTTCTACAGTAAATTTATTTTTTGTTTCGGAACACTCTACTGGAACCGTAAATTTTGATGCTGTATTATTTCTCATGTTACTAACTAACATGGTATATGATATATAACTTACGGCGAATTGATTAATTACATTAAAGTTCCAATATTATATGTAATTATGGATGTTAACAGTATAATAAGAGAAAATAATATAAACGTTCGATGACTTTTATTTAGGAATTTTGTTATTAATATTGTGAATAATAAAGAGAATATAAATAATAATGAAAAACCAATAGAACCTGTTAATTCGAGTATTTCATATCCTATGAAATTAGAACTCAATATATTGTGCTTTGAAGCAACAAATATGATAGATAATTTTATTACGGTAATAAGTGATAGTACGGAATAGAATACCGTTTCTAATGATGAGGTCATGTCTTATATATTATATAATTAATAGTGGCTATATATCTAACTGAATATCAATTAACCGTATATAATAGTCTAATACAATTAAATCAAAAATTTTAATAGATTTGACGTAGTATATCATCTATGTCATGGAAAACTATTACAGGTAATGTTTACGAAATTACAACAGAATCAAATTCTGCTACTTTATTTGATACAGATTCTGTACTTCTCCACGCCCCCGGAATTTCACTCATATATTTCGAGGAAAACGAAGATGGAATGCCTACATCAGGAAGTTCGATTATGAGCGTCCCACAAAATCGTTTTGATGAAGTTCAAGAAATCGTTAATACAGAAGATATCATATATGAAAATGTATCTGTAGATGTATATGTTGTTGATAGGTATGTAGTTTATCCTGAAATTGTAAAAGATTCTATGGTTTATGGTGGACATACATATTTATATGAATCTGAAGAACAGTCATTTGTATTCCGTATTATCTGTGACCAATTAGTTGATGTGTTTGGAACAGAGTCCATTAAACCTAAGGATACAAGAGTTGTAATTGAACGTCTTAACGGCGATATGACAGCAATTACAGAAAAGTCATTTAAACAATACATTAGTGAGGGTAAGCTTTATCGATTAGTTGCACTAGATGAAGAAGCACGCGGATTATACAAAGATACTGTTAAAGACCCGTATTGGGATTGAAGGAATAGTATTATAAACAAAGCTCCATAACGTAAATATATGTGTGAGTCTTTAAAAGAAAAGATGGATGCTGCGGATAAATCAGGACAAGAAGCCATCCGTGCGCTGTGTGATTTATTCAAATCTGAAGGTTATTACAAATTGGCTGCCCAACTAATGATTGGTGAAGTCTCAATCCATCAAGTTGCCGTTGCAATTCATAATACCGAAGACGAATCAATGAGAGAAGAAATGACAGAATATTGTTCTAAATATATTCAAGCATGTTCTGATTACCGCGAGGCGAAAATGAATAAAGTTTACAAAGAAGGTCCTACAGAAATTACAACCCCTAAAAAATCAGATGAGCTATAATTTAAGGTTGTGTTTTGACGCAATTTGATGATGTATTGGTATTATCTAATCCATTATTAATGGATTCTGTAACGCGATTTTCTAGTTCTTCAAAACTTTGTTTTACTTGTACCGATGAAATAACAATGTAGAATTCAATATAATTCGAATTCCATTCTGAATAGTTAATTTCTTTAATTTTTACATACTTATCTGGTTTATCAAATTCTTCAATTAATATATTTTTAAGTTTATTAATAATTTCATTTATTGGACAATTCAAATCAATATTTGTTTGAACACGAAAGTGATAATTTGTTGGTTCAACATAATCGAACGTCATACTTATATCTTAGATTGAAGATATAAAAAGGTAATGATTTTAAATATATTAATTATTTTGTATATCTTAGTCTATAAATACATATTCATATGTCTCTGTATCTTTACAATCTTCATCATATGACCTCAAATTACCGTATTTATTTTTAGCAGCATCACTTGCAGGATATATTGTATTTCCATCTTCAAATTGGATACAAGTAGGTTTTCCGTCTGTCGCATCACCCCATCCAAGATAATTCATATATCCATTCGGCATTGGAAAAATATTTGATATGGTTTTACCTTCAATTGATTTAAGTTCATCTATCTTTTCAAAAGGAGAGAATCCCGCCGTTCACGCCGGATAGGATGTCACACCAACAAACCTTCCTTCTTTATTACCCTCTGAATCTTTTGATGGAAGTAATACGGTTTCATCTTCAAGTACAATCACCAAAGGACTTACGTTATTTTTAATCCAACTCATCCGTTCAAATTCAGATTCATTCATTTCTCGAACTTCTACAACTTTTTGACATCTAACTCTGTACTCGTT
>Ga0208282_10191_pt1 | contig 7560 bp, 9 predicted proteins | sample AntRauMetaVIRRA1_FD_184784 | JGI IMG/M metagenome (GOLD analysis project Ga0208282, IMG submission 184784) | Saline lake microbial communities from Rauer Lake, Antarctica, in enrichment culture - Antartic Rauer Lake 1 Metagenome VIRRA1 (SPAdes)... ...
TGTCGTCTGATCTCATTGGTTTGCCGGAACCAATCAGATAAGAATTGCACCGTATAGCGTCCTAACCGTCGGATTTAAGGACTTGGCCGCTAAGAGTTAGTTAGCGGATCGGTACTGACTCGCGGTGTTAGGGTTCCAATCTATCCACCGCGATATGTTCTTACCTGCTTACCTATCGGTATATCCTGAAGCACATAATTATATGGGTTCCTCCATCTCATGGGATCCCTTCAACGCCCGGGGAGAATCGTGAAGCACATAATTATATGGGTTCCTCTATATCATCGAAACGCAATGTCAAAACTGAAGATGGACGCATTTGATGCGTCCCTGCTCGTGCTAAACACTATGGCGGGGTTCCTCCTTGTGGGGATCGGGACGTTCGACTTGTTCGGCGTCAACTTCGCTAATGAACTATTCAACTTCTCCGGCTTCTCACTCTCGACGGCGTGGGTGATCGGATACGCGGCCGTGGTCGGTACAATCGTCACAAACAATAACACCGAGTTAGCTTCCCTCGGCAACGATATTCAGAACTTAGAGAACTACTACATGGGCGCAGCGGCCGCAACGCTGGCGCTTCCTGTGGCCTTTATCGTGTTCCCTAACTCGGTGGGTTCGTTCTTCAAATCGGCCGACCTGTGGGGTCTGGTCTACGTCGTGGTTCTCACGTCGGGACAGGCGGCGCTGGGGTGGATGCTATGAGTTCGATTTGGGACGGAGAAGATACGATTCCGGGACTTATCTGGATTCTAACGTCGGTCGGAGCGTTGAATTGGGGGCTCTTGGAGTTCATGAAGATCGACATCGTAGAGCAGCTGGCAACGGCGGCCGGTGAACCGTTCGTCGGGACGATCGTGTACGCACTAGTCGGGGTGGCTGGCCTCGTTACTCTGCTCGACCACTTGGGAGTTTACGACGTGACGGACGTTGTGGAAAACCTCACGGGGGACAGCTAATGGTGTCAAGTCAAGCAAAAACGCTGCTGGCTTCGCTGCTGCTGGTCGGCGCGGTCGTGGTGGTCGCGGCCGGATCGTCGGCCGCTCTGGTCGCTTCGCCTATCCTGTTGAACGATACCGTAGAGGTGACGAACACGACAGATACGGTCTACGCCGACGTTACGAACACGACTAACGGATCGGTGAACGTGACGTTCTACGGCTACAACGCTTCGACGGGGAACTACACGCTCGAATCTGAGCAACAGGTGGACACTCCCTCGAACACAACGCGGGTGGATTGGGTGGTTGATTCGGCAAAGTTCGACTCGTACGAGATTTACGTTCACGAGGACGCAATCGATACCGAAACCGAGAGTATCGAATCTGTAAAGTTCGGCTCCACCGAGATCGGGGGCGGCGGGCTGTTCGGTGGTGGTGAGTCAAGTCAAACAACTTTGCTCATCATCGGGGTGGTGGTCGTGGGATACGTCCTGATTGGGAGGGACTGATACATGGATACTGATTCGCTGAACCGTCGGCAATTCCTTGGCCGCGTCGACGATCCCCCGGATCGACGTTCGGGAGCGTGGTTCCGATGAGTGATCTCGAAGATTTCGATCCCACGAACCCGATCGACCGCTTTGTCGACCGAGTCGTGATCCGCTCGGCTTGTCCGGTCGAACCATGCGCTTCAGATTCGTGGGTGAAAATGCGAGCTGTTGCAGTTGCGTATCTCATCACGATTCCCGGTCTCTATATGGTCAATCAGGGATTCGAATCAGTCGGTTTGATAGTCGCTGTTTCGAATATGCTAATCGCCATCAACATCATGTCGACTCGGTTCAACCAGCGGATAGAACACGGCCATACCTGCGGCCGCACCGAGATCTCTACCAACTCGGAGGATCAGCAGTGAGCTACCGAACCAACTGCCAGAACTGCGATCCCTGTGTCAAACATCGGTGTTGCAGTTGCCACCGCATCTTTGACTCAGTGATGCACGGAACAGACTGCCCACACTGTTCGGGGAGCTCAATCTGCTCTTGCGAAAACAGGGAGATCGTCCAATGAGACCGATAATCTGCGACTGCTGTCAAATCCGAATCGACGACTCTTGGGCTGGTCCTGCTATCGAAGTTAAAGTGCACAATGGAGTCGACACCGATGTTGCGGGAGATCACTGTGTCGACTGTGCTGGAGATATTGCCGACGCGATCCGCTCCGTGATCGACGCCAACAACAGGAGTGATTCCAATGAATAAGAACAAACACACCGATCTAGATGATGATCTAGATCGCGGTATCAATCGACGGCAATTCCTTGGCCGAGTTGGAGCTACCACACTCGGAGCTGGCGCGGCCTACTACGGCGGCACCCAGTACGCGGGATCGCCGGTCCAAAATGGGCAGGCTATCGCTCCGCTTGTCATTGGAGCTGGTGTCGCCGGCTCTGTCGCACTCGGTTGGGCCCTACGTGAATACGAAGTCATCGGTTCTGACGCACCTGCTGAGGGGCTAACTGCTGACGTGCTGAAACAGCAGGTCTATCAGACTGCGAAAACCCGGAAGTCGACGAACGCCTCGACGATCATCGACAACCAGAACATCCTTGACGGCGTGGAAAACAGCGCCTATGTGGAGGCGAAGATCTCCGCGATTGAGCAACTGAACGCGGGGGTGTCTGAGTCTGAGGTTCACACCGCGGCGCAAACTGCTGTGTCTGCCTACCTGAGCACGATTCAGTCGAATCTCCTCAAGACATGGAATGAGTCGGTCCGCGAGTTCTACAATATCTGGTCGGCTCTGAAGTCGCACCCTGACCTGAGTCCGGGTGCGGTGCTGGGTTCAGATGTCCGCATAAGCGCCAAGAGTTTCAACAACTTCAAGGACAAAACGACTAAAGACATTACCCTGTTCGATGGGTCGACTTTTCAGATAGAGTGCGTGGGGGTTGTGGATTACTACGGTGACGGTTTAACTACTGATCCTGTGACTAACCCCAAGAGCACTTTCAATTTGGTCGTTTCCAACCCCGACGGCGGAAATGTCAAATATTTAGAGGGGCCTTCGTGGAATGGAATTCATGACGAGCTTTCCACCGTTCATCAAAACGTCTCGGATGGCATATCGATGTGGATAACGAACGTCTACGGCGATGTTCAGTCCGGCGACATCGAGATCAGTGATCTCGTGACGCCCCGCGAACGCGCTGCTATGATGAGCGAGGAAGGCACCTCGCAGGCCATCGCCGACCTCATTGCGCTAAATATTCCGGTCGATCTCGAACGCGAGGCCGAGGTCTACCTCCCCGATCTCGACGCAACCATCTACGGGCAACTCGCCTACACTGGCGACACTCAACTCGATGTTGGTACTGTCGATCCGACCGCTACCGATCCCGATACGGGCGATCCTATCTATCCCGGTTCGTTCTACATCACGTATGATATCTCTCGGGGCGAGGGCACATGGGGGGACTACAACAGTGGCATAGATGGCGGGCTACTCACGTTTACCACCGAACCCTACGCTGAAACGGTCTACACGGTCCAAACGGCGGCTGGCGAAACTGCCGATGTGACTTCTTCGGACTTCACCGATAACGGCGATGGTACATGGACTGTCGATCTCTCCGGCCAGCTGGACAACCCGATCACCAACGCCGAACAAATCAAGTTCTACAGCGAAAGCGGAGAGACGCAGTTTGAAACGACCCAACTGGACCAGACCTTTGAAATCAAGGGATTCACCGACTCCGAAGGCAACGAATACAATTCGTCTAACTTCGAGAGCAGCGAGCCACAGACTGACGCCAACTACATCACACAGGAGGAGTGGGACGATCTCGAACAGCAGAATCAAGACCTGATCGCAAAATACGAGGAATCGCAGAACGACGGCGGCGGCGGAACGATCTTCGACCGACTCGGCGGCGGAGCGATCCCCCGCGAGGGTCTGATAGTCGGCGGCGCGGCGCTACTGATAGCACTGTTCAGATAACCCCATGAAACACATTTTTATTACACTCATGCTGTTGTCAGCGGCCGCACTCGGCGGCGTGGCGACGGCTCAGACGGAGGCACAGAATCAGACAGATATACCGGAGGTACAGGAAGATGCGTCGGTTGACTTGACCGCCACCGACCTGAATATCCAGCTAGACGAGGATGTGACAATCACCGGCTTCGAGTACGGGTCCGACGAGGCGTTCAGGATCAAATTTCAGGTTGAGGAAGTGACGCGGGTAACTCTCTCGTCATCCACGCAGAGACCCGAAGGCGCTGGTAAGTTTGCGATCAAGCGGGAACGCCTCCTGCCCGGAGAGAACGAGGTAACAATCCCGGTCGCGCGGTCGGCGGGAGAGTCGGCGGTATCCATCACGACGGGAAAATCTATCGCGAACGGAGAGGGCGCGTACGTGTCCACAGGAATGGCTCAGGTGAACCGGCCGCCAGTCGAATGGCAGTCGGCACAACTACTAATTATTCTCTCGGCGGTCGGATCGGGAGCTGGAGCGATCCGATACGTAGCCCGTAAACGAGATGATGAAACGAAAGAAGCGGAGCAAATCCTATGACTTTGACTGACTGGGTGAAGCGGAACGGTCGACTGTTGACGATAATCGTAATCGGTTCGATACTGATTGTTGAGGGGACCGAGGCGCAATATCCGGTCCTACCGGAGTGGACGGGGCTGGCCGTATTAGCGGGTATATCGGTCGCACTGGCGGGATGGATAGCGGCCGGTCGGATTTACGATATGCTACCCGACGAACACGGGATATTTCTGGTCTGTTTCGACGCCGACGACGACGCGGGCGGCGAAGTGTGGGAACTCTCAGAGGATCAGTTTAGCGACATGGAGGTACACAACGGTCGGCTGTTGGAGTGGTCCACGTCGGCACTTCGAGTTTACGAGGTACGTTCGTACGACTCTTCCAGAAACGCGGCCGTAGCGAACTGGCGGGAGACGGCGAGCGGTTCCGAGCTCGCAGGACACCACACCGTTAGTCAGGCGATGGATCAGATTGGCGAGCTCCGAGATGAATTCGAGAAGGAAGCGGAGCGGGCTCAATTCATCCGGCGGCGCTTGCCGTCGATCATCCGAAAGTTGGACCGAGAAAGAGCGAAGGATCAGGCCCGTAGCTTGGAGCCGCACCTTGCCCCATCCACCGACAGCACAGCGGGAGTAACCGACGTGCTGGACGAGTCGCTACCCGACGAACTCCTACCCGGCTATATGCAGGGCGAGGAAGCGGCCGAGAGAGGCGCAGGCGACGAAGGCGATGGATGGGCGAGCTTCGACCTACTGGACGACACGGAGCCGTTAGAGTCGACAGGAGCGAACAACGCGGAAGCAGACGACTAAGATATGAGTAGCAAAGATACACACAACGTCTATGCGGCGGCAGAGAGTCGGGAGTACCTGAACAACGCGCTCGAAGGCAAGTCGAACGAGTATATCAATCGCTTCGCCGGACTGGTGGACGACAGACAAACGCTAGATCTACTGAATTACTACTGTTCGCTGTGGCAGGACGGCGGCGAGAACTTCTTAGATACTCGAATGGCCGAGATTATCATAACGAACGCGGCGACTCGTACGATGGACTCGGCATTCCGGGCGGGCAACGTATCGCAACTGAAAGGCGCTGTGGGGCTCACGTCGCACAGTAAGGACGCTGGGGACGCACTGGCAGAGATAGGCCGCAGGCTGTCGGATGAGGGCTGTATTGCGTTCATCGTAGGGCCACCGGGAAGCGGAAAGACGGCGCTTATGGCCGACATAACGAGGGGCTGGGCGGCTCGAACCGGCGGCTCGGTGTTCTCAAATCTCGACTGGGACGGATCGGATGGGCTCGTACTCACGGATCGCCAAATGTTCGAGAGTATGGCGGCCGTCGAAGGACCGACCCTCGGCGCGTTGGATGAGTTGTCAACGGAACTAACTGGACGCGGATCGGACAGCGTGAAGGCCGAAGACTTCGCTCGGTCGCTCACACTGGTGAGGAAGAAACAGCAGAAACACGGCCGGTATGCAAAGCGGGGCTCGGTGCTGGGTGTGGCTCATACCAAAAAGCGACTCGCGGCTTCGCTTCGACGGATGGCGACTCTCATTATTCAGAAACCGAGTCGAAACGATCAGGGAAAACTGGTTCTGTTTGAGTCGGAAGGCGGGGCAGACGATCTCGAAAAGATAGGAGAGTATCAGGGCCTCACCGACACCCGAGAAACCTACGGAGAACATGAGGCTTCATCCTTCGACGTGGTGGGTGACGAGGACGACGACGAGGACGACGGCGACGGCCTCGACGCCGACGACATTCGGAAAGAGGAAGCTATCAGGACTGTGATGAAAGCCTGCAAGCCGTGGGATGATGATTCGGGCGCGTCGTATCCTGAGGCGGCCGAATTAGTGGACTTCGGGGATTCATGGGTCGGTAATCGGGTTCGTGAATGGAAGCGTGGCGAGTACAGAAACCTCGTGGCCGGGCCGAATGGTGGTTCCGCATGACGGCGGCGGGGGCCACCGCCCGCCACCACTACACACACCCCCACCGGCTCATATTTATATTTACAGTGGGGCCGGTTTCGCGGTTCCCTGTGGTGGGGCGGGGTCGGTCGACTGGCGATTTTGAGATTCGATTTTCGTCGAGAATTGAATCTGAGGTCGTGGGTCAAAGTCAAGCAAAACTGGGGTGGTCGGCGTGATTCCTGAATGAGTCGGAACCGTTCACGAAAGGCGGCGCGGTACGGTCGGCTGGCTGAGGAGGTGGCGGCTCGACACTACGATCTAGATCTAGATCACAGTGAGTTTCGGGGAGTTCGTGTAGATGCACGCGGGCCGGGCGGTCGGGCGTTCGACGTGAAAGCGACGATGTTGAACCGCACGAGTTCTAAACCGCGCTTTCGTCTCTGGAAGGATCAGCACGACGTACTGACTGCGGCCGACGGGGGATATGTGTTCGTTCTGTATCGGGCTCTCGGCCGTGGTATTCGCGTCGAAAAAATCCGGTCGGTGTCTGCTCGGTCGCTCCCTTCGATAACGTGGGGGGTCGGCGGGCATCGCGGCGGCGGGAGTCAAGTCAAGATACCACCGAGTGCGATATTCGACTAGGGCACTTTTTTAGAATCTAAACTGAACCGACGGCGCCACAGCTGTGGATCGGGTCGGATCGGGCCGGATCGGAGCTCGAAATCAGGCGGACGGGTTTAGGATCAACAGAAAAACAGGGAGTAGTTGGACAGTGGCTATTCTGATTCGGTGTGCAGTGTTGATGGGAGTTGTTGGCCTCGTCTCCACTTGTCGGGTTTAGGTCCGGGGACAGGATCGCGTTTTATCCATCCCATTTCCTCCATCGTATGCAGTACGTCGGCGGCGGTTCTATCCGACACACTTTCCGCCTTCGTCAAATCGGCTTTACCTACGACTCCACCTTTCAGTATCAGTGTGAGGATCCGATTCCAACAGCGGTCGCGGGCAGTTTGCTTTGCCATAGCGTTGTATATATCTTCAATGCTAATAATAGCTTTGAATATATGTTCATGGATAGTTTGGCTGGTATGGACTCTCTCTGTTTCGTGTGTTAGGTTTGCGGTGTGGCTGTGGGGGGGGTGGG
>Ga0208282_10192_pt1 | contig 7555 bp, 12 predicted proteins | sample AntRauMetaVIRRA1_FD_184784 | JGI IMG/M metagenome (GOLD analysis project Ga0208282, IMG submission 184784) | Saline lake microbial communities from Rauer Lake, Antarctica, in enrichment culture - Antartic Rauer Lake 1 Metagenome VIRRA1 (SPAdes)... ...
CTTTCGCCTCCGAGACGTTAGACAACGACTACGTTGGAACACTGCAAGGAGATCAGTGGTACGATCTCACACAAGAACTTGTTAAAAATCGTGTTGATGGTGCATGGCGTACTGTCGCAGTAGATAACTACACTGGCCCAGAGTTTAATTTTAGTGGAAATGTTAATGTAAATACTAACGACATTATTTCGGATACTCAAACTATCTGGGACGGTTCTGCCGATCATATTCCACAAACATCTCTCGAAAACGCTTCTCTCGATGTTACGGCTGGAACTGGTCTAAATGGAGGGGGGTCAGTGTCACTCGGCGGTTCGACGGAGCTTACTGTTCCTCAAGGTGCTGGATCTGGACTCAATGCAGATACGCTCGATGGTGAACACGCCTATGCGTTTGCCGATGCTGGTCACGATCACCCTAAGGGCTACATCAACGGCTATCAATCGAACTCTCAGAGCGGTGTAGACGATGGCACGCTCTCTAACTGTTGGGAGACTATCGAAGTCAACAGCGGCGATTTCACGATAGTCGATAACAACACCATTGAGATCAATGAAGCTGGGGTGTACTCGGTTGACTACTCCTGTAGCTTTCATCGGACGAATGGCCCCGACCGAGCTATCATGCACGCCAGAGTTCTCATTAACGGCGAAGGCAACTTCCCCCATACTGGCTCGCGTTGTTACATTCGGAAGGAATATGACAGTGGAGACAGAAACAGCGCCTCAAACCACTCGATGCACAGTCTCAACGCAGGAGACACCATTGAAGTCCGCGTGAATCGTGGCAGTGGGGTTGGTGTACACGACCTCACCGAAGCAAACTGTGCTATTCAAAAAATCGAATGAATCTCGGCGCTAACGTCGCCTTCAACTGCTCGAACGGTGGCACGGTGACGATGGTCGGCAAGGCAACATCTCTCACACGGGTCGGTGTTGAGAGACATACTGGAAGCTATACAGCAACAGTTTCGATTGACAATTCTACAAAACAAGTAGATATTGTCGATGGAGTAGGTGAACTTCAAATTACTACTGATAAAAATGTCGGCGCAGTAGTTAATGTTCGAGCAATCGATCTCAACGGCTCAAAAGCAGTTTCATCTGATTCCATCAAAGTCGATGTAATCTAAAAATGGTCGAACAATTACTTGGTGCAGACGACGACTGGCAAGAATCTCTCAGACGATGGCTGTATCCTAAAATCCATCCACAAACTGGTAGTCGATTCGCGTATCATGTTTTACTAAAACTCGTAAGGCGGCTTGATATAGATGGCAGACTTAGAGAATAAATTTCCGTCGTGGGGTGAGACGGGTACTCTTCCCAGTTCTGGTTTTTTCTATAAGGGGGGAGATCAGGTCGATGAGAAACACTTCGATGCTCTCTGGCACAACGTCAAAACCTCTTTCGACCGAGTAAACACAGCAATACGGGATCGTGTTCGAGATATCACTGGAGATATCGTTCTCGATCAGGGTCTTTCAGTTAGCGAAGGCTCTGGAAGCCGTGAGGTCGATGTGACGGCTTCCTCGAACGGAGCCTACGTTGATGGTCAGTATAGTGGTTCAACTTCCGCTACGACCGTCACACTGTCTATAAACGAATCTGGTAGTCTTCGAACCGATTCCATCACTGTCGATGTTGATGGTAATGTTGGAAAAAGTGAGGAAACTACCTCGCCAAACAGTAGTGTGATGAAACTGGCTGAGGTCGATGTGGCCACTGACGACACTATCTCTGCTGTTCGGGAAGTTCGACAAGCTCGGTCGCGGTCTTTCGCCTCCGAGACGTTAGACAACGACTACGTTGGAACACTGCAAGGAGATCAGTGGTACGATCTCACACAAGACCTTGTTAAAAATCGTGTTGATGGTGTATGGCGTACTGTCGCAGTAGATAACTACACTGGTTCAGAGTTTAATTTTAGTGGAAATGTTAATGTAAATACTAACGACATTATTTCGGATACTCAAACTATCTGGGACGGTTCTGCCGATCATATTCCGCAAACATCTCTCGAAAACGCTTCTCTCGATGTTACGGCTGGGACTGGTCTAAATGGAGGGGGGTCAGTGTCACTCGGCGGTTCGACGGAGCTTACTGTTCCTCAAGGTGATGGATCTGGACTCGATGCAGATGCGGTCGATGGTAAACACGCCTATGCGTTTGCCGATGCTGGTCACGATCACAACCACGATGAACTGACCAACGTCGGTTCGAGCGATCACCACAGTCGGTACACTGACAATGAAGCGGTTGTTGCGGTTAATGACCAGACAACACTCTCGGTTAACATCTATGGAGATGCAGATACGGTCGATGGCCAGAACTACAGCGACATTCAAAACTGGGTGAACAACAACGCCGATGTTCCCAACGCAGATCATGCTGATCATGCAGATACCGCTGGCGATGCAAACTCATTTGACGGCCTCGATTCAACTGATTTTGCTCGCCTGTATGATGGCGTTCAACTTCCAACGTTTGCTACGACTGGCGACGTTCCAGCAATGAGCAAGGGTGAAGTAGTGTTCGTTGATAGTGACGGACTTTACATCGAGGATGGTACATAAATATGGTATTGGAAAAAATTCCAACGTTCAGTGAAGTACAAACTTGGGCCAACAATAATTTCGTGGATGCGCCGCTTGGACGGCTTTCACGGGTGAACGCAAATCTCTCGTGGGAGGTGTTAGACTTCAGTGAGTTGGATAATTGGAGTGCCAGACTTCAGAATAATGCATCTGCCATTCTGACAGGGAGACCCAGACGGCTGAGGCTTTCAGTGGATGGCTCAACCAATGGTGTTAGTCGAATCATCTCAGATGTACTAACCACGCATGATAGCTTGGGTGCGTTCAGAATTACGTTTAAGGATGTGAGTTATACCAAAATAGACTGGGCGCATCTGGTGGGAATAGGCCTACGTGAGGATAACACTGGAGATTTCATACGGCAAAGCACAGGAGGTGATGCAGCCATAGCTTACTACAATAACTCCGATGGTAACGATTATTTCACCAATACAACTTCTAATGATGGAGTCGTTGACCAGATCTCGGACATCGATTGGGGCAGTAACCATGATATTACTATCGAGTGGGATGGTGCTGATGCCAGACTACTCATCGACGGGGTTTTGCAATCATCCCTCAGCCACTCTGAGAGTGCTGATTACAGGCCAGTCATCGAGATTGGAGACGATGGGGATGGTAATGGTGATATTATAGATGTTGGTGAGGTAATCGTGGAGGCACTCTAATGAGTACACTAAATCTAGGCAAGGGGCTTGAAGTCCTATACACGTTTGACGACGCCGACACGGATAGACCTGAAACGCGTTCTAAACCTCAGTGGAAAAATTAAAGTTTATGGGAGAAATATATAATAAAAATAAAATTTTAGAACAAGATAAATGAACTTTCTACTCAACGCAGACGACGACTGGATTGAACCCCTCAGACGATGGCTGTATCCTAAAATCCATCCACATCTCAAAAAATATGGAGGATACGGAATTGGCCACGTTAGCGACGTACAATACGTCTGCACCATTCCAGAGGGAGAGGAACACTTCGAAGAGATCATCGATAATCATTGGGAACGCAACCCGATCTCGTCGTACAAGACACACTCTGATGGTCGAGAATCATCTGGATCGTGGCGGCTACGAGGGAAAACAGATCCGTATGGTCTAATCAACGACGAGAAAATGCAGTTGCACGTCACTCTATTCGACTCAAGCTCTTCAAGTTCATCAGATGAAACATCTGACTCGGTTGATGAAGCCTCTGACGACGCTTCACAACGCCACACAGACGTTTACTGCCATCAAGAGTACGATTGGATGGTTGATCCCCGAAAACACCTCAGCGAGACGCACATGGACTCTGAACTGGGTCGCCACAAATGTCTCCAGTATATTGACCTCCATACAGACCTAAACTGGTATAACAAGAATAAACCTTACCTACCAATTAGTAACCCTTAAGTCAATGTAGCCCCTCATTACAGTAAGGGCTGTGTTGGGGGTTAATTGGGTGAGGGGTCTAATAAACTGATACGTTTCATTATTGCTGTTATAACTACCGTGCAGTACCGTTGACAACTATAGTGTGGTTGGTTGTGTATTCTTGTTAAAGAATTTTAGTCCCATGTAACTGTTGAGTATTAAACAACTTACACGTAAGTTTATTGGGGAACCGTATCTGACTGCTCTGTTTGCTTCCAAATGTATTGAGGAAATTACATATACGTCCTCTTTTTTACCACCAGAACTTGTCATACCACAAGAAGCCATTAAAATGGCTGTATTAACCGCAGTCTCGGGTGGGATGTGGTATTACTTCTCTGATGATATCGAGGACATTATTCATGATGTTTCTCAACAACTTGGTAACTAATGCGTAACTGTTTTATAACTACAACCCTTAAATATATTAATGAGTGAAATTTCTCGTGAAGTTCTTACTGGCGTTGGTCCAGATGGGATCGATGTCCGTGAGTACTCAGATAATCAAGATGTAAAGTTGCCGTCAGTCACAACCGTTCTCCAGACCCGCGACGACGACAAGAGCAATCTGTATGCATGGCAGGACCGCAATGACGGTGAGGGGGATAACGCCTACCACGAGCATCTGTTTTGGTATAAACGACACCGTGGTACGCTTTGCCACTTTTCTGCCCTTGAACAGTTAGATCCTACGCTGGAGTGGAGTGATGACGAGCAGCAGTCCGAAGATGAAATTGTAAGACAAATTGAGAGTGAAGTTGTCGGTGATCACTCTCGTGAAATTCTTTATTCTGTTTTAAAAGACCAGAATTCGGTTGATTCGTGGGGCGATTTTTATGATAAACATTCACCGTATTCTGAAATTGACCACTTCACTCAAGAACTACGACGACAGTGTGAGCGTGACATAGATTATTTCCTTCAGGCGTTTGATGAAATTTGCACTCAGTTGAACGTTGGTCCAGATGATACGATTGCAGTGGAGAAGTTTTTGTTCAACGAGCAGGACGGGTATGCTGGACAGGTCGATCTTGTCTACGAATGTCCTCAAACGGGCGACACGGTGGTTGCAGACCTAAAGACATCCTCTGGGTGTTACGACAAGCACAAGATCCAAGGAGCGGCCTATGGGCGGTCTGTAGAGATACTCATGGATCTTGATGTAGACCGTCTGGAGGTGTGGAGAATTCATCCCGATACAGGACAGTGGGCAGTTCACTGCGACGACGAACCTACTGAGATCCACACGTCTGATTGGTGGGATGATGATTATAAGACACTTCTCGATCAGTTCCTTGAACTATCGAATGCGTTCGAATACGATTCACCAGACGACTATCAGGAGACAACAGCATGAATTGTTACGAATGTGGCAACGAGATCGAAGGACGGGTGCATCGAAATATCAGTAGTAAGGGTGCGTTCTGTTCAATGAGTTGTCTACAGGCTGATCTTCGGGAGCGTGGGATCGATGAATAACCCGATCAACTGTGCACCACGAGCATCCAACGAGCCATTCGAATGTCCAGAGTGTGAAGGAGAGTTCATCATGTACGACAACGATAAGATGTGCAAGGATTGTGGGCTGTTGGTGGGAGTTGACAGCGGAGAAGACCCCTCCGAGTGGGCGGAATGGGAAGAACATCGACGTGAGAACTATGACGGGTTCTACGGTGAAGATCGAGTCAAAATGGTGGGTGGCTTCGCTGGCGTCTGGTTCTACACTGACAACGAACTGTTTTAACTCCTTGTTTCCTTAACCAACAGAAAAGAGGTTCGACGTTGGTGGTGTTGGTTAAGATTTGTCGGTCGTTAGATGTCGTCGTAGTTCATAGCCATTTGTTAGGTAGTCGATGTTTCTCGATCTTGGGACTGACACGGAAAATCTCAACAAAATCCCCACAGTTACACGTCAGACCCATTTGTGTGTTTACTTTCTTGGGGTTATAGTCGATTTCCGTCAGAGCCGCCACAGTTGTCCTCACGGGACTTTCACACTCATCGCAAAGGGTTTGGACTGCCTCACTCTCAAAGTCGTCTCTGGAGGCCTTGTACTGTTCACCTTTCCACTCGATTGCCTGATCGGTTTCGTCGTGGTGTCGGCAAAATGGTTCTGTCTCGATTCCACACTGCTCGCCGTTGTCTTTAGTATAGCGGCACATGGTTTATGTTGTTAGTGATTCTGTCGGCTGCATGTCCATCGAATCGTCGCCTACACCCAACACTCGGATGATTTTTTCAATGTCGTCTTCGCCCACACTGCTGGACGGCCACCAGTCTAACTCGGGTTTGACCATCGAGATGTTGCCTCCTCGCGTCAGTCGCGAGCCGTGGCAGAGTGGTGGTTCGTCGCCCCCATCGAGTGTGTCTTTAAGATCTTGAGCCTCAAGGACGATCACTTCGCGGTTGTTGAATTTAACAACGATATATGCTTTCCCATACGATGGGGTTTTGTCGATGACCGTACACAACTCGTCGTACCCGCTGTCACCGTCGCTACTCCCAGCCATCACCACACACCGCTTACCGTTGTCTGCTGTCCGTTTCTTTGCCTCGATGAAGTAGGCATGGGGATTCTTTTCGAGCGTCCCACTGCCCCAGTACGGCGGCTCTAAGATAACGACATCTGCAAAGGCGTGCTTGCTGTTCCCAGAGTAGTCTGGTCGCATCGCAATCACATCGCTGTTGGTTTGTTCTGTAACACCGTTGACGATATCCATCTCGAAACGTTTTCCTTTACCCATAAAACACTTCTCTCCAAACTTTTGATGACTTAATTTCGTGTACTCCGTGCATATTATTTACTATTGTTTCTGCTCTTGATTTCGCATGATATTCATTCCGACCGTAGATATTCATTCGTGCTGTCGCGTTGTTGTTACCATCCTGTCCAAGCCAAACGTAATCGACTGTGACGTGGTAGAGCGTGGTTTCAGTCACTGCCCACCTTCTTTCACCCACATACACACTTCTCCCCACATGTCACAGCCGTAGGGATCATATTCGTGTTCCTTTGGAAAGTGAAGTCCTCCTTCGGCTGCTTTGGACCAACTCTTTCCGTGAACGCTATCAGAAGTGTGGATGAACAGTGTTGCTTCACTGTCACAATCCAGTGAGATCGTGTAGTATTTATGATTGTTAATGTCACATGACTCGTGCCACACCTCTGCGTTGGATGCGATTGGTGGTGTGCGAGTACCATAGACTTGATTTTCTTCGGTCACTTCGATTTCTTTGGTTTGATCTGGCTCAACGTCAGTGTAGTCGTCATGGCGTTCGTGCCATAGTTTGATTGTTGCGTTCATGGTGTGCAGACTGTTTCTGAATGGAACTGTTTCGCTTGTGCATCTCCGTATACTGCCATAACGACGCTCACATGTTTTGGTAAAACATGATACGCGAATCGACTTCTCGGACTCGCACAGCGCCTTACGAGTTTTAATAAAACTCGATGCGCGAATCGACTACCAGTTGGTAGTCGTAAGGTCCGTTCATAGAGAGTCGCTGCTTCGACTCTCAATTACCAGTTGGTAGTCGTAAG
>Ga0208282_10198_pt1 | contig 7450 bp, 8 predicted proteins | sample AntRauMetaVIRRA1_FD_184784 | JGI IMG/M metagenome (GOLD analysis project Ga0208282, IMG submission 184784) | Saline lake microbial communities from Rauer Lake, Antarctica, in enrichment culture - Antartic Rauer Lake 1 Metagenome VIRRA1 (SPAdes)... ...
GGTGGGGCTAACCCCCAGCTTTCGTGACTCGCTGTCTTCGATCCTCAGCCATGCAGCTTCGCAGGAGCGGACGGTCATCGAGTTCCGCACCACAGAGACAGCCAGCGGCAACACGCACCTCTCGCAAGCGATTGACATCACCGAACACGTCGCCGAGATGGAGAACGATCTCGATGATGAGCCGGACAGTCCGCAGCCACCGGGTGTAGACCTATGACACGATACACAGCACAAACCAAAAGCAAAGACGGTGGGGAAGCCGTCGAACCCACGGGCGATGCAGTGCTACCGGGCATCGACCCCGGTGAGATCCTGCAACCGTCGCCCGAGCGGTTGGAAGCGGGCATCCCCTACGTATCGAAGTCGCGGATCAAGACGTTCGTCCAATGTCCCGCCAAGTTCTACTGGAAGTACTGGTGTGAACACCGTACCCCCGGTTCAATCCACACGGAGAAGGGGTGGCGACTGCACTATACGTTCGAACAGTTCCACGTCAACCTCATGGCGTACATCGAGGAGCACGGCGAACGCCCTGATCGGTTCCACGAGCTACTACCAACGTGGAAACACTGGTCGCAATGGCTCGAACAGTTCGGCGCGTTTATCATGTTCGAGGAACGGCGGTGGGATACTGCCAGTGATCACGTTCTCGATGAATACGGTGAAATATTCACAGACAGTGATGCCGATGCTGCCAAACAACAGGCATTAGAACTGTGGGAACCCGTCGAAGTCGAAGCCGAAGCATGGCTCGGCGAGCCACCAGCCGGGTGGTTCGACAACGACCACGTAGATGCCGACCCCGACTACGTTGCAGGCGAGCCGCCAGTCGGGGACGCCCCGTGGATGGGGCGGGCTGACCTGATAGTTCACACGGAGTCCGTCCCCGACGTTGAGGGGTCGGGGGTCGTCATCGTGGACTACAAAACGGGGTCGTGCCCCACCATTCGCTACGACGGACACCCGATGCTCGAACAGATTCTCAATGAGGGAATCTTCCTTGAGGGCGAGTATTACGGCCGGCTCTTCGAGTTGAACCCCGAGTTCGACCACGAGATCGACGCCGTCGCTGGCTACTACCCCCAAGAAGACGAGTTCGTTGTCTCGCCGTATCCCAACCAAGAGCGGAAGTTCGACATCAAGAAGGCTGTTCTCGGGATGCAGAAACAGCCGGAACTGGTCAAAGGTAATGGACCACCGGAGAACTTCGACTACGAGGAACAACCCCTGTGTAACTACAGTGGGGGTAACTGCCACTTCTACAACATCTGTGGTTCAACATACGGGCAGTGAACTCCGAGTCGAAACTCGATGACGGGGCCGACGCAGCACGCTGTCTGTGGTGTTGGTTCTGGCGGTGTGAACACGAGGTTGTCGCCCGAGCCGAAGACTGGGTCACGAAAGAGTGTGAACGCTGTAGTGACCGCTACAAGGAGTACAAAAACCAATGACCCGCGAATCAGTCGTTATCGAAAGCGATATTCTCGATCACATCGAGGAGTTGTTGGAGATCCGAGCAGACGGCTACCACATCCCCCCGGCGAGCGACGATGAACAGGAGCAGTACGAAGATATGCTGGCGGACATTCGGAACACACGACCATGACAGACGAAACCAACACAGACGACAGCCAAGAAGAATCGCAAGCACAAAACGTCTACACCGTGGAACTGACGGGCCGAGAACTCGAAGACCTCCGAGAAATGTGCCTCTTCGCAGGTGACATGGGGGGCAAAGAGCAGCGAGCAGACGAACTGCGCAGCCGCCTCAACCACGAGCGGGTCAAAAACATCCCAGTGATCGCCTTCTGTGGGCTGCCGGGTGCGGGCAAAACGGCGATTACCGACTTCGCAACCAACGCAATCGATGGCGCGATGTCCATTTCGATGGGCGATGCCATCCGAGACAACGCCCCAGAGCGAATCGCCGCCGAGTCGGAGTCGCTGGGTGAGTTCGCAGCCCGAACCCGTGAGGATGACCCCCGCACCATCCCCGAGTGGGTGGTTGACATCGCGTCTAACAACCACGGAGCCAACGCGTTCGTGATCGACGGCGTCCGCTCGGTAACTGACTTCCGAGTGCTGGACGACTACTTCAACGACTTCGATCTCATCAACGTCAAAGCCGACTTCTACACGCGGCTGGATCGCGTCCAAGATCGAGGCCGAGAGAGAGAAGCCAAGTTCGACGCCCACGATCTTGTCAATCGGGATGAACATGAACTGGATGCCCTCGGCCTGCGGGGCGTCCTCGAATGGTCGGACGATCAGTTCCTCCCCGACGACATCGACATGGGCCAAGCCGGTCTGCACAACTTTGTGTTCACCAACGAAGGGGTAGACGGCGAAAATCTCGAACGGCAGGTGTTCGACTTTGTTGCCAGTCTCAGCAAGTTCGAGTCCTATGTGGATCTCGGCGACAACCTCGACCGGGCAGCCCAGCAGTAGGAGCAAACAATTAAGTCGCGGTAGTTACTCTTTGTGTCTACAGAGTCGGAATCGTCTCGGTCAACGGGGCCGGGGCGGCGGCATCTGTGCCGACACAACCTACTATGAACACGAAATTAGACGATCTGACAGACGAGGAGTACAACACGATTACAACGGCCCTGAGCCTGCTGAGTGGTGCTGATTCGATGGGTGATGCCGTGTATCTCGATGAAGAGAGCGCAGCCGAGTGTGGGCGACTCGCGTCGAAACTCGATGAGGCCGCCGAACAGGAGATCGCAGCATGAGTGTCGCTGGTATCAACCCCAAGTTGAAGCTTCGCAAGACGATTTCCCACCCGGCGGAGGACGTTCGCGTCCTCGGGTTCGAAGCGCGAAACCAAAAGATGGGTCACGACTGTGTGGTTCTCAAAGCCGAGGAACTGCCCGCTATCCGCGACGGGCCGGGCGTTACCCACTGGGTGGTCCCAACGAAATACGCGACCGGAAACCATCACATCTACATTCTCGATGAACATCACGTCTACTACGCCCGACCGGCGGAGTTCGCACTCGGGGATGCACATACTGCTACCAAGTACGGAACGGATATTACTGGCCGCAGGTTCCCGGTCGATAAAATGACCAAGTACAGTCGGCCCGCGGTGGAGATCGAGAACTGACTGATGACTTGCGCACACTGCGAATCTGACACCGGAGAGATGAACACCATCGTCGTTTACGGTGGGATCATCTTCTGCAACGAAGCCCACCTCTCTGACTACCTGATGGAAACTAACCGGTGGGAACGGACGGAAGAAAACATCCAGTACGTCGAATCCGAACTGAAGGTGATCGAACAATGACAATGAAACGAGCTAACCGACTGTCGTTTAGCGATTTGAACCACACCTGCATGGGTGTCGGCTCGCGGTGCGCTCTCTGTGGAAATCCAATGCCAGAAACTGAGTACGCACCCCGGCCATGTCCATCATTGGCCGACTCGGAAGAAACCGAACAAATGGAGCGGAAAATGAGGAACGCAACATGACAGACGAGATCGAAATGTACGTGACGAACACCGAAACCGTCTACCCACACAAAACCAACAACCTCGATGGTGTCGCAGTGCGATTCTACGGGCGAACACGGGCCGGTGACGACGAGACGATCACCATCAAGGGGTACGAGCCGTACTTCTACGTTCCGGCTGATGAGACGGACCTACTGAAGCCACAGGAACACGAGCATCTGGTTCGCTACGAGGAGAGCGATCTCATTCCGTTGGCCGACCGCTTCGACCACATCACCCCCGGCATGGAACCCCGGAAGCTCGCCAAGGCGGTCATCACCAAGCCCAGTGTCGCCCGACAGGTGCGCCAGCACTGGGATCGAACGTGGAGTGCCGACGTGGACTTCGCTAACCGGCTGCGCATCGACAAGGGGATCAAGACAGGGGTTCGCGCTCCGTCCGACGAGTGCCACCACAGCGAGATCGAGCCGGTCACTATCGAAGACGTTGACCCGCGAGTCGTGTTCTTCGATATTGAAACCGACGACCGGGGCGAGGGGTTCCCAGCCCCCGGCGAGGCTCGCATCTTGTCTATAGCAGCATACGATTCATACGACGACGAGTTGGTCACGTTTCTCGACACTGACGGAAAGACGACCGGCGAGTTCTTCAACGTGGACGAACCCCAGTCGTTAGCCGATCTCGGGCTGGATGAACCCGATGAACTGATCGCCAAGGGGTCAGAGCGGCAGATGGTCATGGAGTTCGCCAACTGGATCGATGAGTGTAACCCCGACATTATCACGGGGTGGAACTCCGGCGACGACCGGGAGGATGGATTCGACCTTCCCCACCTCGTTGAGCGGATGAAAGCCATCAGTGTCAATCCTCGGCGGTTGTCACGCGAGGGGTACGTCAACTGCGAGGAATACAACGACGACTGGACGGTTAGCATCCGGGGGCGGACAACCTACGACCTGATGGACGCGTGGGCTGGAACCAAGTTCACAAAGCCCGACTCGAAACGGCTGGACGACGTGGCGGCGTCCTCGCTTGACGACGCGAAAATACCCCACACGGAGCAGGGCTACTTCGAAATGTACGAGGATAGCCCGCAGAAGTTCATCGATTACAACACGAAGGACACGAGACTGACCGTCGAAATCGATGAGGCCGAGAACGTGTTCGGGTTCAAAAAGCGACTGCGCGACATGATCGGTGTAGACTGGGAGGAAACCCGTGAGAACAACCAGTTCATATCCATGTCTGTTCGCCGGAAGTGCCGCGAGCAAGGCGTTGTGATGATCACGGCGTGGGACAACCCCCACGTTCGAGAGGCAGCCAAGAACCAGAACGACGGTGTGAACTACGAGGGGGCCTACGTGTTCCCCGCGTTTCGTGGGTTAAAGCGCAACGTGGTGGGCAAAGACCTTGCGAGTCTCTACCCGATGACGCAGGCCATGCTGAACGCGTCACCGGATACGAAGATTAATCGGAAGGTCGCGTTCAAACACGACATCCCCCACGTCATCGCAGAGAATGGGGCTTGCTTCCGTACCGACGTAGACTCCATCATTCGGGAGTTGGTGGACGAATACGACGAACTCAAAATGGAGTTCAAGCGGAAGAAAAAGAAGGTCGAATACGGAACCGAAGAGTACGAACGGTTGGATGAGGCGTATGGCACGACCAAAACCGTCTACAACTGTGTAACCGGAGACCACGAGGTTATGACCGCCGACGGTGCGGTCAACATTAAAGACGTAGAAGTCGGCGACGAGGTGTACTCGTTAAACCCCTCTACCGGCCTCATCGAGATGAAGCCCGTCACTGAGACGCACCACTATCCCGACTATGACGGCGACCTCATCGAGATAGATACCACGAATATCTCACAGACGCTTACTCCGAATCACCAAACTATCGTTAAACGGAGCGATGGCCACGTTCAAGACGAATCGTATTCGCTCGTTGAAGCGGGAGACCTCACGCAGTCTGTGGGTTATGAAATGCCGACGCCCGCCGGTTCGGACACACGAATGCACGGGCCGGGGATGGACACGATGGACCTCGGTGACGAGGAGGTGTTACGTGGTGCAGAAGTGCGCGTTCATCCCGACTGTCATGGCCGAACGTTCCGGTCGTCGGTAGACGTGCCGGTGGAGTATGATGACTACGCCAGCGGATACTTTATCAACGGCGATGACTACTTCGAGAACCGCGAAGCCATCGAGTTTTTGTGTAAGCCGATGACCACCGAAATCCGCCCCGAGAGCAACATGAAGTTCGTTCCGTTGCAGTACGACGGTGACGCCTTTGTCCGCCTCCTCGGGTGGTACATCACCGAAGGGTCGGTATACACTTACGCAAGCGGCTCAACGCGAGTTAATATTGCTCAACGAGAGGCCGGTGACGTGTCTGCCGTCCAGCAGATGCTTGAAGATTGTGGCATCGACTACCATACTGACGAGACGCAGGTGTGGTTTGCGAGTGGTATCCTCGGTCCCATCCTTGAGGACGTGTGTGGGAAGGGGTTGAAGAACAAACACGTTCCCGAGTTTTCGAGCGGCTTTTCGGGCGAACAGAAGCGCATCCTGTTCCAGACGCTGATGGCGGGGGGTGGAGCCACGAAGTCGAAGCGCCTCCGCGACGACTTCATGCAACTGGCGACAGAACTCGGACAAAACGTCCGGTACAGCTATGAAAAATCGTTCGATGGCTGGCGCGTTCGGTACGGTGAGCCGAACAACCACTTCCGCATGAACCGCTCGTCGGAGCTACGTGAGTCTGAACCCGATGAGGGGGTCTACTGCCTTACGGTCGCCGACAACCACACGATGCTGTGTGGCCGCGATGGAACGTTCTCGTGGACCGGGAACAGCTACTACGGATATACAGGTTGGGACAAGTCGCCGCTGTACGACCCGGAGATCGCCGCGGCTGTCACGCTGACCGGACAGGTCGTCATCAAGAAGACCGCGGCTTACATCAACGAGGAAACTGTCGCCGAAGTTACATATGGTGACACTGATTCAAACTATGTGGAGTATCCCCACGATTGGGATCAAGAGCGCGTCCTCGAATATGCCAGCGAGATTTGCGACACGCTCAACGACGAGGTCTACCCCGACTTGTGCAACCAGTTCAACATCAACCCCAGTGAAAACCGCTGGTTCATCGAGTTGGAAATGCTGGCTGAAACCTTCTTCCAATCGGGTGGCAAGAAGTTCTACGCGTACAAATCGATCTGGAACGAGGGGATGGACTTCGATGCCGTAGTCAACGGCGGCGACGGTAAGATCAATATCTCGGGGTACGCGTGTCAGAAGTCCAATTTCTCGGAGATCACGAAGACAACCCAAAAAGACGTGCTGACCACCATCCTCGAAGGAGGTAGCAAACAGGACGTAGCCGACATCATGTTTGCCGCGGCCAACAGCATCGACCCCGCTAACCCCGACTGGGAGTCAATCGGGATGCCGCAGGGCCTCGGTCAAAAGATCGACCGAGAAAAAGCGGGTGGCGACGAGTACTACGACTGGTCGTCAAAGGGTGACTACCCACAGCAGGCTCACGCCCGCGGTGCGTGGTTCGCCAATCATCTGCTCGACGTAAACTACGGGCAGGACGACCAGCCAAAACGCGTGTATATCAAACCGGAGCTAACCGTCAACGGCGAATCCGTGGACGTAATTTGCTTCGAAAAAGAACACGATCTCGAACCAATCAAAGACCGCATCAAGGTCGATCTCACGGACAAAAATATGCAGGAAAAGGTGTTGGTCAACCCCATGGACGACATCCTCGATGCGTTCGGTATGGAAATGGAAGCCGCGGTGATGGGGCAAGCACAAACCCAGTCGCAACTCGGAGCATTCTAACATGAGACAGCAATCGTCAGAACCCACAGGATCGCCGCTGTGGCGTTTTCCATCGTACTGGTACTCGCGGTCATATCCATGGCTTCTATGCTGACTGCGGCCCTGCTGGCCCTGCTCGTCGGCGGCTGTGT
>Ga0208282_10201_pt1 | contig 7401 bp, 8 predicted proteins | sample AntRauMetaVIRRA1_FD_184784 | JGI IMG/M metagenome (GOLD analysis project Ga0208282, IMG submission 184784) | Saline lake microbial communities from Rauer Lake, Antarctica, in enrichment culture - Antartic Rauer Lake 1 Metagenome VIRRA1 (SPAdes)... ...
TACCGAACACCCGGTGCATCTCTTCGAGATTGGATTCGACACGAAGCTGCATCGATGGCTCTGGCTTCGTGAAGTACATAGTACGGAGATTCCAGAAGGCCAGCTTGATCAGTTCCCATGGAATGTTACCAGCCTTAATTTTCTCTGCTGAAGGTAGCATACTCTATAATTGATACCCCTATCAGATAACTATTCGCATCGAGACCTTGCAGTTACGTACAGAGTGCTCGTTATAACGTTATAAAGTCATCGAAAACGGAATAAATCAGATACGAATTCTAAATTGCGGAAGGATCACCATCATAGTCATTCCACAGTTGCAACAATCTATGGTTTTCTTCAACCGATTGTCTCGTTTGTACACGTTCACGTCCCAATGATGGTCATTACATTTTGGACAATACGGGTATTCGGACAGATCCTTCGGCTCATCCGGAATATCAATTTCCATAGTGTGCCTCTACCATCCCTTCAGCGAAGACACCTGTCCAGAGTGCGGCGATACCAGTGAAAAGCGTAAGAACGCCTGTTTTGGACCTCTGAAGCGCGAACCATAGACCGACAGATCCAAAGATCACGCCATACAGATGCAGCAAAATAATACCCCCTCCAACCAAATGCCGATTCGACAACTGACTCATACTCTCTTCTAAGTACGTGATGGTCTCGGATTCCTTGATCTTTTCAGCATCGGCGTCATCGATGCGGACACTGAACACGACGTTGTATTGTCGATACCGCCATTTCTTTTTCGAGAGATTCAACGGTCGCTTTCCCGACATCGGGGACGTTTTCAAGTAGGGCTTCTCCGGCTTCGTCCCAACTCTCGAATCTCATGCTTCGGCCTCAACGTCGATCTCGTCCCACCCGAAGGACACGCATAGGTATGCCGTGTCTTCGATCACAACGATATCCGCAACCGACAGTGAGCGGGTTCCGTGACCGACTTCGTGGCGGGTTTCGTTTTCGTGAGCTTCGGCGTTGTTCTGACGAACGCGCAGATCGACTTCGCCATCGACCTCTCCGGTGAAGACTTCGTCACAATCTTCACATTCTCGGCGGGCGAATTCGACTGATTCATTACCGCTTCCCGCGTTCCAGTGCGACCACACTTTGTTCAAGATCTCACCGTGATCATCCGATTCGAATTCCTCGCTTCCTGCTTCCTCGTACAGCGAATCGAAATCTTCCTGCGTTGGGATACGGTCATCGAATTGAACGTCCGAGCGCAGGAACCGTGCTTCTTTGCCGTCTTCATCGTCGCTGTACACCGTGTGAAAGATACGTGCGTTCATTTTAACCAACCTCATATGTATAATAGTTCTATAAGCTTATAAGACTTCTGATACGGGTATTACTTTTCGATAGTCTCGCTTTCAGTTTCGAAGCCAGTCATCAATCCCTCGGAGTACTCGGTGTGATGATTCTTGATCCACGTGGCGGTGTCGTAGTACTGATTCTCGAAGCAGTAGGCCCTAACCTCCGTGTGATGGTATTCGTTTACTGTGTCGTCTGCTATCGCCTCTTGAATACCTTCGAGTACGAGGGATAAGATATAGACAGTCATTTTTCCAGTTGAGTATTTGTTCTATAAGCTTATAAATTTATCTAATAGTACTTTGTTTCAAAGGCGGCGGGTGATTAGTCCGCCTTAGTGTGGTTGAACGGTGAGTGATTAGTTCACCACGAGTGATAACGTCACCCTATCCCCTCGCAAGTTTCCCTGCAACGGGGTACTGAAAGATGGTGTGGAGCGGGAATTGCCCTTCCCGCTCGCCCCCTTGTTTTACGTCGGCCCTCTTATTCCGACGAAGGCCGGTACTGAAAAGGAACTTGAAAAGTTCCTATGTGGATCGCACGCACTTGCCCTGCTTGCTTTTTTCCGCCAATGTCTGTAACCTGTGCTCGATTGTGGATTTGTTTGTTGTTACACGCTTTCACGTCGCGTGCCAGACCACATTCAATTGGTCAATGAGCGGTCGCCCCCTCACATACATCCGTAGGAATTATAGCATTATAAATCTAACGACTCTGTCAATCCCTGTCATTGTATAAAAAAAAAGATACGCATCGACCACTGATCTATTTCGACCAGTGTTTGCAGTGTCGATGAGTATCCATATCATCCGTCCATTGATGGAAGGTTGGGCCGTGCCCCCCATCTCCTTCGGGGTGTTCGTACTGCCAGATGTGGATCAGTTCGTGTCGAACGATCTCTAACAGTTTATCGATACCGTGTTGGTAGTAGTATCCGGGAGCGAGTCCGATTGCGAGTCTCCCACTTGCCATCGTTTTTGGAACCGCTCCACCCCAGTAAGCGTATCCAGCAGCATTACTAAGGTACGGGTTCCAGAACCAGCAGATCTCATCCACGTCAACAGTGCCACCGGGCCACACTTCATTCGCCCATTTACGAGCATGAGGAATAACGACTTCCTCCATCAGCGTGTCCATATCAGTCTCTTTACGCTTTGAGACCTTCGCCTCTTTTTTCGCGGCGGCTCTCTGGCGTTTGTACTCCTTGTACTCAGCTTTCGCTTTCTCGTACACGGAGATACCCACGATCTGTTCGCGAGGTAGCCAGTTCAAGGTGTCTCTGTTACACCACTGCGCCAGCACACGGTCATCTTCGACCCTGCGGACGGTGTAGTAGGTGATGGTCCCGTTCGCGTTGCATTTCTTGTCTCCGATGTTATTGTTGTCATCATCGTAGACAGTTCCGTGACCATTGTATTTCAGCGTCTCAATGCGGTCGCCCACTTTGAGATCTAGTGAAACACTCTTGTAACATGGATGGTCTTTCAACGGTGGCTCGTATTTCGTTGGGATTGGTTGGGCCTTTAGTTCGTCCGGTAGCTGATCCTTGATTTCTGCCTCAATGCGGTCCCACACTCTCCATTTGACCATGGAACTGCATTTGCGTAAGACCTCAAGCTCTTCTTCAGTTTTGATGACAATATTCGTACTTTGTCGGGTCACAACTGGAAGCCCGATTGCTTCTTCCATGTAGCCGTCTGCTAACGCCGCTCTGAAGCGACGGCGCATACGGCTTCTGTTTTGGCTTGACCAACGGACTTTGATCGGCTCATCCAACTGCGTCTGTTCCTCAACGTCGGGAAGTGAATTCCATTGTGATTGAGTTACCATTGTAGTTTCCTTTCTTCCATTGGGGGCGTGCTAATGATAGCCGATCTTACGCCGTAGCGCAGGGACCGGATACCAGAAGTTGATCTCTTCAACCTCATATGTATATACGGGCTATACAACTATAAGGCTTTCTGATTCTTTTTTACTGATATGGAGAGTACAAACCCGCTCTGTACATTTTGCACCTAAAACAGTACCGACTAAAAGTTGAAACGAAGTGGTCTAACAGTTAATTTAACATTCAGACCAACCGCACGACTCACAGCGTTTGCAACCCTCCGAATAATGGAGTTGCATGGCCCCACAGTCGGGACACTCCGGATTCTCGCCATCTGCGATAAGCTCCTTCGTGCTTTCGTTCATTCCTGCATCTTCGTCCACTCCACCGTCACTCTCTTTACTGATACCCGTATTGTCGATCATGTTCTTCGACGTGGCTTCAGTCTCGGTTTTCGCTTGAGTGTGGCGTTTGAGAGCCAGCGCGATACCATCCGGGATAGATTGGACTTGATCTCCCTGATCCCACCCAACAGCGGGTGAGCGGATACCTTCGAGTTGATCGATAACTTCCTCCACAGGGACACCCCATTGGAAGGACTGTGAGATCTGACGTGCGAGAGCTTCACACATTGACTCGTTGAAGCCACCCGATTTGCCAACCGTTGCCATGACTTCGACAATACCGTGTTCGTCTTCACCGATAGTCACATACATCTTACCGTACCCGGTTTTGATGCGATATCGGCTTCCGTTGACTTGATCGGGTGCTTCTCGGTGATTCGGCTTCCCACCGATAACACTGACAGGAGATTCGATTGCTTCGAATTCTTCACCGTTTTCGATGAAGTCCTGCATACTCTCGTATCCGTTCGATTCCAGCCATTCATCAAAGCCGACTTCTTCAGCGTTGACTGCTTGATTGTCTGCACGGGTTGTGAGTACCTGCTTCGACCGTGAGCCGTCTCTGTAGACCGTAGCAGACTTCCCACCGTGTTTGTAGATGTACTCGTACACATCAGCCATCTCTTCGATTGTGGCGTCGTTAGGGACGTTACACGTCTTCGAGATCGAAGAGTCAACACCCTGCTGACACGCACACAGAACCATAGCGTGTTCGATTCCGGAGAGATCGTTGGTAGTGACAAACAGATCTCCAATTTCGGAGGGGACCGTGGTTAGGTCACTCACACTCTCGAATTCATTATCCGCCATGAGATCTGCGGCTTCCTGTTTAACGGCCTCTACATCGATATCGTTTGCTTCGAGGATCTTCAAGAAGAGAACATCGAACTCGACGAGCATTTCGTCGCCCTGAACGTCATCGGTTACGTTCTTGTAGTAGGCGACGTTGAAGATCGGCTCACACCCACCGGAAGTGTTTCCGATCATGGATGTGGTTCCAGTCGGAGCGATAGTGGTGGTATTGTGGTTCCGAACCGGGAAGCCTTCAGCCCACTTTTCAGCGTGCTGGCCAACCAGATGTTCGAACCAGTCTTCGTACTCGGTGGGGTCGGCGTACTTCGAATCGTCCCAATTGACGAATGATCCACGTTCGACAGCCAGATCGTGGCTCACTCTTTTCGATTCGTGATTGATGTGTCGCATGATGATACGAGCAACATCATTCCCTGCGTCAGACCCGTAACGAACACCGATCTGTACGTACATCTGAGCCAGTCCCATGATACCGAGACCGATCTTTCGGTTTTTACGAACTGCTTCTTCGATCTCTTCGACCGGGAAATTGCTCATCGTCACAACGTTATCAAGGAAGCGCGTGCCGTTCGCAATACGGCTATTAAGCTCATCGAAGTCGATAGCTTCCTTCAGGAACGTTTCGATATCACCATCGTAGTAGTGCCAGTTCGGAGCGTCTTTTCGAACGATAGTGGAGAGATTGATGTGACCGAGATTACAGGCTTCCATTTCCATGAGCGGTTGTTCACCACATGGGTTAGTTGCAATAACCTCGTACTCTTCGTTTCCTTCTTCCTCCACGTCGAACGAATGGAACTGATTCACACGGTCGATGTAGATGACACCCGGTTCACCATTTTCGTGAGATCCTTCGATGATACGGTCCCACAGTTCTTGTGCGGGTATCGTGAGTGGTTCACCGACTTCGACGTACTCATCGAGATCGAACCATCCGTACATCTCTTTGGTTTCGGGGGAAGCGATATGCGGTTCTTCCGTCCGGGGGTTGATCATCTCGAAGTCTTCTCCGGCTTCGAGAGCTTCCATGAATCGGTCGGTGATAGCGACCGAGATGTTGAAGTTCGAAAGGTTGCCTTCAGCAGCGTTTCGGAGGTGTTTGGCCACCGTTCCATCGTCGTTGATGTGTTCACGGGCCTCTTCGAGAGCTTCACCAAACGAGTTATGAGTGAAGTCATCAGGATCGTTCAGACGAAGCTCTTCTGCTAGCGATACGTCTTTGTTCTTCGCGTGGATGAACTTGATTACATCCGGGTGGTCAACACGCATGACGCCCATTTGTGCGCCGCGACGTGCGCCTCCTTGAGCGATAGTTTCGCAGAGACGGTCGAAGGTTGCCATAAACGTAAGCGGGCCGCTGGCGATACCGCCTGTAGATCCTACGGTGTCTCCATAGGGTCGGAGTTGCGAGAAACTGTAACCCATCCCACCACCGCTCTGGAACGTAAGAGCGGCTTCTTTTGCTGTTTGGTGAATATTCTCCATGTCGTCTCCCGGAGAATTGACAAAACAGGCAGAGAGTTGTTGTAGTTCGTTTCCAGCGTTGATTAGCGTCGGGGTGTTCGGCATGAAGTCAAGGTGTTCCATATCGCGCTGGAACCATTCTTTCGCGTCCTTGACTACATTCTGCGTCTTCTGTGGCAGATCCTCGAACAGTGGATCATACGCCACGTGTTTAGCGTTTTTCTCATCCAGCAGGACTTCATCTTCGTCTTCACCGAAGACTTCGTCAATCAGTTCTTGACGCCGTGGATGATCTGGCTTGATGTGTCTACGGGAAATGTAGACTTCATCATCAGTGTGAATTGCTTCAGCAATAGAAATGTTCTTTGCAATCCGCTCGAAGAATTCTTCGGGTTCCTCAATCGTTTCGCCGTTTTCGTCTCGTTTCAAATACCGGGCCGGGAGAATTTGATTATACGCATTATCAGACATTCGTTCTTGAAGTGTCGGTTCGTCGTTTCGAATCGCCGGGAGAGTTACGTCTAAATCTTCTTTGCTCATTGTTCCTTCCTTACAATCGGACACGCATACGAATAGCGCGGAATAATCCTATACTGTCCCACGTAATAATCGCTTCGGTTGTTCACTCAATAGCGTGGATATTAGGGGTATTGTGCTTGCATTTGCAACGCCCTGCAAGGTGGTGATATGCCTGTGCATAAGTCTTATCGAATTCCTCCTGAATCACCGGGATGGACCGAACCTCCTGATACATCTCGCGCATTTCTGCACACTCATCGGCCTTCGTGTAGTTCGCCGGGTTTACGTCATCAGACGGACTCTCAACAGGCTCTTCATCGATATCGTGTGAACAGCGACGGTTGAATACGTGTTCAGCGATAGTTGTCCGTGAGTACTCGAAATGATGTTCCGCCATCTGCTTGATATTGGTATTATTTGTTTTGAAAAAGGATCTCATATCCGCACACTCTTCAGCCGTAACCAGCGATTGGCGGGGTTTCTTCTTTTCTTCTTCGTCAGACGGTAAGAGATCGTGGGGATGACGCTCGGATTTATCCTTATCACTCCACCGCTTCAATGCCTCTTTTTGGTCGTCAGACCATTCCATGGGATGACTCATGTATTCTTTTTCAGTATTACTTCGATATTTTGCGGAACCCTGAACCACTTTTCGGGGTTCTCATTTTCGGTATATATTACGAGATACCCTTCTTCGTCCTTGAATCGCTCTAATTCAGTTATGGTCTCATCGGGCGGTAGTTCCCGAACGTGGTAATTCGTGTTTTCTATGATACTCTCGTAGTGTTCTTCGCAGAGACGGTGGTAGTTATTCGCTTCTGGTAAACTGATTTTCAGGGGCTTCGACGTGACTACAGCGTACATTAGATCCTCTTTCGCCCCACACACGCTGCAAGTTTTTGGATTATCTCCTCCACCCATTTACTACTAAATTAGCTATTAGGGGTATTAGTACATTCGTCAAAAGTCTTTGGCTTATTCGCAATATCATTACCAGAAGATAATGCAGATTCCATCTTGACTCGGTCGATTTTGTAGTCTCGGCCTGTTCCGATG
>Ga0208282_10207_pt1 | contig 7250 bp, 14 predicted proteins | sample AntRauMetaVIRRA1_FD_184784 | JGI IMG/M metagenome (GOLD analysis project Ga0208282, IMG submission 184784) | Saline lake microbial communities from Rauer Lake, Antarctica, in enrichment culture - Antartic Rauer Lake 1 Metagenome VIRRA1 (SPAdes)... ...
CGGGACGTTTCACACGAGAGAACAAGCCGTGTCGTAGACCAGCAAATATCCTACCTGCGGTACGGGAAGCCCCGGCGTTCACGCCGGGGAGGATGTCACTATTGTATTGATGGGAACATTAGTAATGTCACTTATTTCGATTTCATTTATGTATATTATTTCTATTGGAATTCCCTCAAGTGTTTCATCTAAATTATACAAATTTGGGAAAAATAATCCAAATAAAATTTTAACTAGTACCATGTTCTTTTTTGTTTTAATGACGTTATTCTTTATTTATATTTCAATTTTCTGGCCGTCAGATAGTAGTATAACTATTACTCTATTGAATGATACGGCAATCGTTCCACTTAAACCAGTTTTCCAAATTTTAACTGTAGGGGCAGTAATCGGAGTTTTGGGTATGCTAAAAAAATATTTTAATGGCGAATATATGTAAACGTTTGAAGTTAAAGAAGATTGGGATGAGATGAACCTACCTCAAGGAACACACATTCATATTGATAAAGAATTTTCAATTCGTGGTTCACACTTTATCGTTGTAAATGTAAACGATGATGTATTGGATATCCCACTGTATGAATTCCTGTTAGCAGATAATAAAGATATTATTAAATCTGTGTAATTAAGTGAATTGTCTTGACCACAAGTCAGCGTATCCTTTTTAGTAAATATAAAATAGTCATAAGAAACTTTTTATGTTTTAACATTTAATATGGTTATATGACGAATTATGTAGATGAAATTCAAACAGCAGGAATTACTAATGAAGAAATTGAAAAATTTAAATCTAAAATTAAGACTACAATGGAATTTCTTTTTAAAGAGTACGAATATGAACCGAATAATAAGAAAGGTTCAATTGATGCAATCCAATCAATGATGTTTAAAACTATTGTTTCGGATAGTAAGCAACTTGATTGGGATGTTAAAAACACGTTTAATAAGTATTATTCAGACTTTAAGAATGAAGAATCTTCTAAAGCCGTAGGTTCTTTAAAAATCATACTTGGTAGTGCTATGGGTGTTAATTTTGAAGGTGAAAAAGTGAATAGAGATATTCGAACACTAGGAAGCTTGATTATGAAACGTAATTATGAATCATCATAGTATAGTATATACGTTCTAATCGTTGTGTACAAATAGTCAGATTAAAGTATACCCCTGTATATTGTTCATATAGAAATGAATCCAAAAAGATTCTTGGATATGTACTAGTACTGGCGTCAATTATTGGTCTTGCGTGGTATCTACGTGGACTAGGTATCGTTCATTGGTTTGTATATGGACTATACGTGCACATGGAAGTTCTATTTGCACTTGTCCTTGCATTTGGAATTACATTTGGTTTCGTAAAATTACTACAAGGTGATTCTTCGTCAAATAGTTCAGGAGAACTAGGTATTATGACATTTGGGATTGTATTTGGAATTCTTGCTGTATCATTCCTTATCATGGGTGGTGTAGCATCCCAAATCACCGTTGCGAATGAACATATGAATTTCGATGAAGTTGATGAGATGAAACAAACGGCAAGTGATGATGTCCGACTACTACCGATGAAAGTAGGGGATACGTACGCACAGAATCGTCTACAATTCGAACGACATAAGCTTTCACAAGGTGATATTACAATCAATGAAGATGGAAGTATGGCGTGGACATACAATATTGTGCTTGAAGGACTAGCTAACCGCTGGGCAATTCATCAAGCTGGTGCTGTAACCGTAGATATGACTCAGACAGATGCCAACGTTAAAACTACAGAACAGGAAATTGTTCCCGGTGTTGGTGACTTTATGGGTGATAATGTATACTTTGAACTTCGAAAAAACAATTATTGGGTAGACTATAAGAAAGATGAATCCTACGTAGTGAATCGTAACGATAATCTTTATCTTGCTGTTCCATATGTGGAACATAAACCAGAAACGAGATTCCCCTTCCCATTTACAACACCTCATGAAGGTGGACTTGCTCTTGTGAATGGTGAAACTGGTGAGATTGAATATGTTGCTGTTGAAGATGTTCAAGACCACGATATTGTTCAGGACCAGCGGGCTGTATCATATGACATTACCAAGTATTATGTTGATTCTATGAAATATAAGAACGGAATTATTAATGCATGGTTCTTCAAGGAAGGTGTCCCTGAAGTCGCTGATTCCCCCGGTGATGGAAATGAACAACCATACCTAGTTAGAACGGAAGACCGTAATCTTACGCTTCTAGTAGCGGCTGAACCGGCTGGTGATGCCTCTGGTATCTACCAAACATATTATCAGAATGCTCAAACAGGAGAATGGGAACGTCATTCTGCAGACCGAGGGGATGCTATGGTTGGACCAGCACGTTCCACAGATTACGTTCAAGCCCAAGCACCAACAGTTGACTGGAACAAATTCACACCTGTTTAACCCCTCCCAATTATTCGAGAAGATGGGTTATTCTGGATGACAAGAATCATCCCAGATAGTGGTGGTGGCGTATCGTATATCGCATTTGTGAATGCCGAAACAAATGAAGTAATCCCTGTAGAAGATGATGCTACCGCAAGAGCATTCATTGCAGGAGAAATTGCAACCGGTGATGATATTGAAGATATCGGTTCTGAACCGATTTCAAGTAATAACGGTACGCAAAGTCAAACGACAATTACCATTGTTCAGGAAGATGGCAGTACAGAAGAAATTGAATTAGAAACTGGTTCACAAATCGTAATCGAAAAAAGAGAATGATATCCAACCCGTCGTAAACGATAGAATTCTCTCCTTTATTTAAATAGTCTACGCATAGTATAAAAAATTTTAATTTATTATATGTAAAAAGAATAATAGGACGTATTATATGTGTCACAATCACAAAATACTTAACTATGACTAATAGATTATAACTGTATGGACATATCAGAGATATCTACCGTGACTAAATTAAATGAAGAATTACCTTCAAATTGGTATATCTGTGATATAGAAAATGAACCTATGATAAAAATTAAATCTATTAATCTGTGCGATTATTTTATTACAATTCAAGAGTGGAAACAATCCTATCTTGTTATTCCATATATCCCATCTAAAAACAATGGTTCTACATACCAAGAAGAACAGCAAAGATTATGCCATAATATAGATGATGCTTTTTTCCATGCTAAATTGCTAATTGGAAAATGGAATCGAACCATTTAATTATATACAGATAGAGAATAATAGTATGGAAAGTACGCGATACATCTTATTCAATGATAAATACGATGGTATGGTTGGTCGCCCTCGAATGAACAAAGAACAGGTAGAGCGAACTGCTCAGATTAAGAATGATAGCGCATATTTACCAGATGGGTGGAAAGTTATCGAGGTTAATGGAGAGCCTGAGATGAGAGTTATTGAAATTCTCTAACAATATTATATAGATAGATTTAATACGACATGTGTCACATATTAAATATACATGACGATGACAAAAACCTCAAATGAAGAGTTGTCGGATGAATAAATTACTAAAATCGTCGGTAAAATAAACCAAGTATCTCCAGAGTACGTTGCAAAACAACCAGCATCGTGACTTAATTATCTTATTTCAATAATTAAATCAAACTATTTATATTCCCTCAGATATAAAAAACTAATATGTCTAAAGTAACAGAATTATTAGAGGGTAGTTCAAAAATTCGACTCGAAACAACTATCGGTGATAAAGAATATAAATTACTAAATGAAGATACTGTTGAAGTTCCGGGTGAAACTCCAGATTTCATTATTTCACATCTTAAAAATAATGATTATAGTGTAGAGGTTGCATTTGAACCTCAATTTCATACTACTTACGTACATGATGAAACATTATCGTATGGTAGAAAAGAAATTGCTGATAAATTAGGATTAGATGAAGACCACCGTATTGTAAATGCGATTGCAGATTACTCTTATGAGATTTCACTGAAATTTGACGTAGAAGATTTGGAAACTTGTAAGTTGGTTTCTATAAATGGAAATGAATTAAAAGAACCACCGAATCTTGTATAACAAGTTTTATTGTACTATATACATATTAGTACATATGAACCCACGAACTGATTATGAAGCTGTAGACACCGAAACGGCTCGCGCATTCATTAACCTATTTATTGAACACGGAGATTTATTTAAATTTGCTATAGATTCGCAGGTTTCTGATGATGAAGAAATTAGAGCACACGTAACGGCTAAAGATAATTATGATACGGATGATGGAAAATCTACAATTTGTATTACAGGAATTAACCAAACAGAAACTGTTAATAAAATTTCAAATATTCTGAAAGAAATGGGTTTAGAAATTATAAGAGAAGAAAAGGAACAAACATCCGAGTTTATTGGTGAATATATCTCAAATCAAACCGTTGCATACGCACCAGAGAATATTGATGCTAAATGGAACATCCCACAACTTCTTATATACGGTTCTCTGAGTCCAGAAGTTGAAGAAGCATGTTACGACGTATTTGGTGATAAGTATTCATACAACAACGTTAGAAACCATTACGTTGTATCTGGAGAAGGACTTACAGAACAAGATAAACATTCACTTGCTTCTGCTATTGATTCTGGGATAGGATTCGAGGATGATAAAAGATTTAATAAATCTCAAGTCCATCAAGGTGACTTAGTGTAAATACATTCTTGTTTTTCTTATAGTATATAAGTAAAGAAGAATAGAATAATTTAAAAGGGTGTAGTACATGTATAGTAATATGAGCGCAGAAAAACAGATGCCACTGGAAGAACAGATTCACGGATACCTCAAGCCACATGCATTTGGAAAGACTCGTGACGATATCCATAAAGAATTTCGGGGTGATTTCGAACCTGAAGAGATTGACCAGTGTCTAGAACGGATGATTGGTAATAAGTGGATTCTTGATACGGGGAAGCTCAAGTGGCAACCGAAGCCCGGTAGCTAAACACGAAAGTATTAAGTAACAATAACACTTTGTAGTATATACACAACACGGGTGTGTGGTCTAGTCAGGTATGACGCTGCCCTTACATGGCAGAAACCGATGGTTCAAATCCATCCACACCCACTTATTATTTTATACGTAGAATATACGTGTACACTCTAAAATAGATATTTGTTTATCTCCCGATTATAAATCCACCTGAATATAGTATTCCTATAAAAACTACGATAATATACGTTAGTAGAATGATAGTGAAGCTTTTGAATTCATTCAAAGTGCAGACGTTTCAGCCGATAATGTATCTCAAATTTTAAACCAAAGCGTAGAAATAAATCTGGCCAAATTTCCTCAATTTTATCATGCTTGTGATGTTCCTCCGGCAGGTGTAGCTATTTCTGCGGCAAATCATCCTGAGGTAGTACAAAAAACAAAAGAATTTGAAAAATCTGATAATCCATCGATGGAGGAATTATTATATGAAAGAATTAGATTACTCAATGGAGTAACAGATACGGAGGCAAAGAAAATGGCCAACACAGAAGCGTTGAATATGGGCGAAATTGAAGCTCTTAATACAAATATATCAAAAGATACCGTTAATAAGGAACAAAACGGAATATAGATATTTTTTTAAGCACGGAGATATACATATTATATATGAACTGGGAAAAAGACCGTGGACTTCAACTTAGGATGGTATTCCTCCTACTATCACTTGCGGGATTGTACGTTATGTTTCTTGGAGCAATCGGTTTATATCTAAATAGTTTCTTGATGAGTAGTCTTATAATTGGTGTTGTTGTTTTTGCCCAATTTTGGTACGGTCCAAGTATTGCACTGCGCGTATCAAACGCAAAACGTGTTTCACCAAAAGAGAATCCAGATTTACATCAACGCGTCACAAGACTTTCACAACAAGCTAATATGAAAGTCCCAGATATTGCGACCGCTCAGACACAAACGCCAAATGCATTTGCAGCAGGACAATCTAGTAAATCCGCTGTTTTGTGTGTAACTGACCGATTAATCACGGAATTAGACGATGAAGAACTAGATGCTGTAATTGCTCACGAATTAGCACACATTAAAAATAATGATATATCAATTATGATGATTGCAAGTACACTTTCAGCAATGTCCTTCTTCATTGTTCGATGGGGATTTATTGCAGATGGGGAAGACAATGGAAATACAAGTGTTCTTGCGGCTGTGGCTACAAGTTTTGTAGTATGGGTTCTATCCTATTTCATGATTCGTATTATTTCTCGTTACCGAGAATATACAGCGGACAGAGGTGGTGTAGCAATTACAGGTAATCCAGCAGCATTAGCTTCTGCACTAAAAACAATTTCAACATCAATGAATGATACACCTAAAGAGGATTTGCGAGAATCCGCTACTATGAATTCAATGAATTTCTATGAAGTTGAAACCGGTAGTTATATAACAAAATGGTTCAATACGCATCCTGATGTGGAAAGTCGCATTGAAAAATTAAAAAAATTAGAATCTGAGAATAATTAATATTCATAAGTACTTTATGGAGGTAATTTGAATTATTTATCATGAGCAGATTACAACCAAAACCAGATATTCCAAAAAATATTTTAGATAATGCGTCATATAAAGATAATGTTATTTCTATTACAACGATGTTTGTTTCTGGAGATGTAATTTTCAAGGATTAGGAACACAAAATTTGAGTGATTTAGGTGGACGGTGGAGAACATGATATCGTATTTGATATAGTTACGTCAAAAGTAGATAGATTTGCTGTTGATAACGAGCAGGGTTCAGAATTTGTTATTGGATAGTTATATAAAAAAAATAACGCCAATATTATGGTTTATGTTCGGGAAGATGTAGAAAATAGGTACAAACAAGGTACATACTCAGATAACTCATTGGATATTAACGAAAAATATGATGCATATAAAAATATTTAATGTAAAACGATTCCAAAACATTTTGTAGGTTGAAGTTAAATAGATACTATGGTAGAATTAGAACAAAATCCAGATATACCGAAAAATGTAATTATTGAAACGTCAAATGAAAATAGTATTATACCACTTACAACCACTCTTGTAGATGGTGAAGTTAATTTCATAGGCCCTCGTAATATTGTTAATTATAGTGATGAAAGTAATATATTGTTTGATATTATTGCGAGACAAGTAAATAGGTTTGCTATTCATCATGAGCAAGGTTCAGACTTCGTTTTGGGTTGGGTATATAATATTAATAACTATACAGATATTTCCATTCATGTTCGAGAAGATATATTAAATATATATTCAAACGATAA